>Ga0210096_1000052_pt1 | contig 58156 bp, 51 predicted proteins | sample China_Galinas_PW_4_FD_184864 | JGI IMG/M metagenome (GOLD analysis project Ga0210096, IMG submission 184864) | Wetland microbial communities from San Francisco Bay, California, USA, that impact long-term carbon sequestration - China_Galinas_PWA_D2... | ecosystem: Environmental > Aquatic > Marine...
CTGTGCGAATATTACGATGGACTAATATCTCGCCGGCGGCATTGAGGATGCAGACGTACATGGTCTTCGCGTGCAGGTCGATGCCGCAATAATACTGATGGGTTTTGGTATAGAATCGCATGTGAGGTCTCCTTTTTCGCAATGTTCCAAGCGAACGGTACGTGATATCACGTGTAGGAGCACCCTTCGGGGTGGAGCCTGAAAGTCGAGGAAGGGGCCTCAATGATTATCAAGGCCGTAAACTCGGACGCATTTTTCGTTCGCTGCGCTCACTACAAATGCGCAGGTTATGGCAAACGTTAGCCAGCAAAGGAATCATTGAGTTGAACCAGGAATTAAAAAACGAATTGCAGTCGATGCAACAGGAGGATCAACGAGTTTTGCAAGAATTAATTGATAGCGGAGAGTTGGGAACTAATAATTACCATCCTAGAATGAAAGCAGTTCATGAAAAGAATAATGCGCGCATCAAGGAAATTATCAACCAATATGGTTGGCCAAGTTTTAGTTTAGTAGGCAAAGAAGGTTCAAAAGCCGCCTGGTTAGTCGTTCAGCATGCGGTTTTGGATACAGATTTCATGGATAAATGCTTACCCCTGTTACAAAATGCAATAACTCAGGGTGAAGCAGAAGGATGGTGTCTGGCATACCTTCAAGACAGGGTTCTCACAATGTCAGGTAAGCCCCAAAAATATGGCACCCAGCATGACGTTGATGAAAATGGAATTGCCTATCCATTGCCAATTGAGGAACCTGAAAAAGTTGAAACGCTACGCAAGGAAGTAGGGCTTGAGCCACTTTCTGATGCTACGAGACGAATTCAAGAAAGGCACAATTTAACCGCGGCCAATCGTCGTGAAAATAATGGCTAACAAAGCAAATTCACTCGGACAGCAAAAAAGCGCCGCTCCGCTTTGCTTTTTGCTTTCGGTGATTTGCGGCGTTATGTTTATTTAAACTAGTTGAAATGTTTCATAGCCATAGAATCTTTGCCGCAATAATATTTTCATGTTCTGCTGTGCTTTCAACTTTTATGATTGGCTATTACGCCAATGGTATATATAAGGCACCAGATCAATTCCTAATATTCCATATTCTTCCAGGCATAAGTGCATTTTCTGTATCTTTCATATTTGCAGGAAAAATTCAGTATACAAACTCAATATACAAAAATTTACCGGTATGTATTTCCATAAGCATATTAATTGTAATAATTAGTCTCGTATTGTGGGTCGGGTTGGTATTTATATTTGAAGGTACTGCCAAGGTTCCAGCTGCTATGGCATTCGTGGCGGCAACATACTTGGGTTTTCTTACATACCCATTTGGTGTTATTGCTGGTTTATTGGTCTGGTGGAAGACGAAACATAACAATCGCCTCCAAGACGACGCGGCTGCGCCGCGCGCTTGAGGCGTGACGTTGATATGACTTCTGAAATTGCAGATAACAAATCACATCAGTCGTCGCAGTAAGCTGCGCGACTGAGTTCAAACGTTGATATGACTTCCACAGTGATCATTGCAGATATGAAAGGAGATTCACCCACACAGTACGCAACAACTCGAAAAACTCTTGCCACTGTCGGACTGATGTTGGGCGGCCTTGCCCCATTAGTAACCGGCATTGTCGGTATTTGGGGCTACGTCACGAGAGGGTATTTCATATCGAAGACCGGCGAGCTTATAAGTGGCCCATCAGGTCTCTTGATGTCAGGGTTTTTTATCTTTGCTGGTTTAGGGATGATCGTTTATGCCATATGGCTGTATCGTCGGAAAAAACAACGTGATGCCTAACAACGCCTTGGAGAGCGACCAGTTTGACGCGGCTCCGCCGCGCGACTGAGGCGAGTCGTTGAGGCTCGTATGCCGGCCCAAAACGAGAGGTGGCGATGAAGATCAGGGAAATCTGGCGATATCCGGTCAAGACAATGGCTGGAGAGAACCTGGAACGGGCAGATGTTGGGTCTCTCGGCATCGAAGGTGATCGGATCGTGCATGTCGAGAACTCCAAAGGGCGGGTGATCACCTCTCGTTCGCATCCGCGCTTTCTGGGCCATAAGGGCTCGATGGGGCCACAGGGAGAAATCATGGTGGACGGCCGGCTCTGGGACAATCCAGAGGTTGCCGCCGAGGTTGTGGACATTGCCGGGCCGGGCGCAAAGCTCGTGCGCTATGACGGTGCCGAGCGTTTTGACGTGCTGCCGTTACTGGTGGCCACCGACGGGGCAATCGCGGCCTTCGGTCACGACCATCGCCGCCTACGGCCAAACATTGTGATTGGCGGCGTCGAAGGCCTGACTGAACGTGAGTGGCCGGGCGCGTGCCTGCGAATCGGCAAAGTCCTCATCGGTGTCCAGGATCTGCGTCTGCGCTGCATCATGACTTCGTACAACCCCGACACCCTGATCCAGGATAAGGAAATCACGCGTGAAATCTACAAGCGGTTCGACGGAAAGCTTGCGCTCAACTGCTTCGTGATCGAAAGCGGCAAGATTGCCGTCGGCGACGAAGTGCAATTGGTGCGGGGGCGGGCTTGCGTAGAAGCCGCGCCGATCACCGACTAGGTCAATCATGGCCGCCGATGATTGATGTTCGCCCTCCTAACCCCGGCGTGCAGCCGACGCCCGCGAGCGGGCACGACTGACGCGCGAACTTTATGTGTCTATGGGGAAATCACGTGAAATATATTAGTGTCATTATATTGGTGCTTATCATTACAGGATGTAGCAAGCCAAACAAATTTGAATCAGAATTCGAGAAACCTGAATGGTTTGACGCTATAGAGGCACCAAGTGTCCATTCATCAAATGAAGTGAGTGCGCTTTGGCAATCAGAAAAAAGGTGCTGTGAGGATGAAAATACCTTATTAAAGAACAATAGGATTTTTTATAAAGCCTGCTTCAACGCCATATCAGACCATTATGAAGATGAGGAGCTAGTCGTTAAGTGTCTTTGGCTCATGGATATAGGAGCCGAGTCTGATCAAAAAGTACAGTTGACTAGGTTCTTGGTACAAAACTTCAGTCATCATAAAAATAGCATTGCTGGATGCGCGAATTGTATGCCTGGTGATACCGTTGCAAGGGAAACTCTTACTTTAGCTAGGTACGAAAATCGTTTAAGTAATTCTAAAGATACAAGTATTCGGCTGATAGAGAATGTACTTGATAATCGCTTGGATGAAATAAGTTATTGGGTTCAAGCAGAATTATATGAATATCTAGGCAAGCTTTATCTAGAGTCAGGACTAAATGATGAAAGGCTAGAGCGAATGAAAGAGGTATTTGACAGATTTAACAATGTAAAAAAATATAATGAGCCGCTTGAGAGAAGATATAAATCATTTGAAAAGATCTATCAGGTAATCATCGAAGAATCACATAACAATTCACTCCAGCGGAACGCTAACGCGTCCGCTGAGTGAGGCGTTATTCGACATTAGATGTCACACGGCATTTGTCCCACAACGGCCGGTATCGGCCATATCCTGGCACTGGGAGTGTGAATTTTACTTGCTCCATGCCGGCAATTTTGTCGCCAATTTGGGGCATCTTAGTTCACAATAACGCGCCGAACTTCGAGGAATAGTCTGATGCTTAACGGTTGGAGCGACTTCTTTACCACGACCGGGGCGGCTGGTGGGGTGTTTGTGGGTTTGCTGTTTGTTGTTGTCACGCTTGGCACCGGCTTGTCGACCTCCCGAAAGCTGGATATCGCACATGCATCGCTGACGCCTGCGATGTACAGCTTCGCCGAGGTCCTGCTCCAGAGCATGGTAGTGTTGGTGCCGTGGCAGTCCAATCGGCCAATAGGAGTTATTTTCGTCGTGATGGGGATTGGGGACTTAATCTATCGAATTAATATAGTCCGCGTGCGGAGCGGTCTCCATCTCATTGCCATTAAGAACAAGATGGACAGGATCTTCCACAACGTAATTCCGATCGTTGCCAGCGTCATCCTGATCTGCAGCGGCGCGGGATTTATTGCCGGAGAGGCTTTAGCCCCTTTCGCCATAGCGGGCTCAACCACGCTCTTCCTAGTCTCCGGAATCTACCGAACCTGGGGCGAAACCCTGGCTTTAATTGAGCTTTCCGACAAGTCTTAGCCAAGGGCACACCGGCGGCGTTTTGCGCACTACCGGTCGTCGCCGGGTCCCAGATACAAGACGGGTAGCTGCCGACCACCATAGGTCGCTTTGGGTCGAAAGATGACAAATAAACAGGGGTCGGATCCCTGTTTTGGCAACCAATCATGATCCCTCCGATCCCTTCGAAATGCATGTGGCGGCTGGCTCCCGAGAGGATTCGTTCGAATTACAGGGGTCATGCATCCGCTACGCGCCGACATCGGAAATTCATACTCCTGTAACTGAAAGCTAGCAAAACGTTCACAACCGGTTCATCCCTACGTCACAAACCGCTGATATTGTCGTGGCGATTTTGCGTCATTACGTTGGTTTTATGCAACACAATGGCCAGATCGCGATGATCCGAAAGCTTTTTCAATTACTTATCCACTATCCAGGGAGTGATGCAATGAACAAAAGATTACCTTTTCAGCTGAGTGCTATCGCGCTCGGCCTGGGGATGGCAACGGCGCCTGTCTTTGCCGGCTCAGAGACCGACCAGGAATTACTCGACCTTCTGCTAAAGAAGGGAACGATCACCCAACAGGAATACGACGAACTGAAGGAAACCACCAAGGGTGATGTCGATGTCAGCACCAAGGGCGGTCACCTGAAATTCGAATCCAGTGACGACGAGTTTGAGTTTCAGGTCGGTGGTCGGGTGCAGATCGATACAGCCTTTTTCAAGAACGATCCGGACCTTAATAACGGCAGTGAAATACGCCGGGCCAGGCTGTTCATGAGTGGCAAGGTGTTCAATGACTGGAAATTCAAGGCGCAGTTCGGATTTGCCGGTAACGAGACGGATATCGAGGATGCCTACCTCCGCTATACCGGGTTCGATGTCGGTGACATCACCGTGGGTCACTTCAAGGAGCCCTGGAGCCTTGAGGAATTGACCAGTTCCAAATACATCACTTTCATGGAACGTGCCTTGCCGGTCGAGGCATTTGCCCCCAGCCGCAAACTGGGCGCCGGATTCGGTCACCATGCAAAGAACTGGACGGCCACTGTAGGCGCCTTTGCCAATGGCGAGAGTGCGGAAAACGATAACGATAACGAGGGTCACGGAGTTGCTGCTCGCGCCACTTTCAACCCCATACTTGAAGAGAACAAACTGATCCACCTGGGTGCCTATGGTGAGTATCGCGATCCACAGGACAGCGAGGTCCGCTATCGCACCCGTCCCGAGTCGCATATCGCCAATATACGACTCGTAGACACCGGCGACATCGAAGATGTGGATCACACCGTCAAGTGGGGTCTGGAGGCCGCCTCGGTCTGGGGCCCGTACTCGGTACAGGGCGAGTACATGTCAGTCGACAATGATCTAAGTGGTGGCGGCAGCGATCCTGAATTTAGTGGCTGGTATGCCTATGGAAGCTGGTTCATCACCGGTGAATCAAGGGCCTACAAGAAGGGCGTATTCAGCCGCGTCAAGCCGAAAAGCATTGTTGGTAAAGGTGGTCACGGTGCATGGGAACTGGCTGCACGCTACAGCGATATCGACCTGAATGATTCGGGGATCGAGGGCGGCGAGGAGAAGGACCTGACCATCGGTGTGAACTGGTACACAACGCCGACGATTCGATTCATGGCTAACTATGTCAATGTGCTGGATCTCAACGACAGCCCCACCCAATCGGATTCTGACAAGCCGGATATCTTCGAGCTACGTGCACAGATCGATTTCTGAGCACCACCGGGGCTAATCAGATAATAGAAGTTGGAACGGAAACGAACTCATTGCATGGAACGGTTGCGGACCCACGGAGAGAGGTCGAATCGTTCCTGAGGCTGTGAGTTCGCCACTTTCATTGGATAAGGGGGCCATGCGCCCCCCTTTTTTTAACTTGCACCGATAAGACAGACAGGCCCTGTTCCATAGTGTCCTGCCAATAGTCGCAGCAGTTGTACTGATCGCTCTATATAGCACAAGGTCTTTGTATCATCCGAAAGATCCGCAAGGTGTCGAACCGGACAAGCTTGTGGATACAGAGGGAAGATGGGCTGTGACCATCAAAAAACAGGGCTCATATCCCGATTTCGGTTAATATCGGGAAATACCGTGATCCGGCCCTGTGTGCTCAACGCCTGTGAAAAAGCTTGCTATCCTGTTCATCGCTGTCGTACTGGTTTACGAGGTCGTCCAGGAAAAGGCATTTCGATACCGGGTCTTTCCTTATGGAGTGGTGGTGCTGAGAGCGCACTCCAGGCCGCCTACGACAACCGGCAAAGCGATCGCCAGGTACAGGGGGAGGGCGTGGTAACGAGGATTCTCCCGGATGACCTTGAAGGGTCGAGACACCAGCGGTTTATCGTGAAACTTGACACCGGTCAAACCCTGTTGATAAGCCACAACATCGACCTGGCGCCGAGAATCAGCGGGTTGAGTGCTGGCGATACAGTCGCCTTTTATGGCGAGTATGAATGGAATTCGAAGGGCGGCGTTATTCACTGGACACATCATGATCCGGATAACCGGCATGTTGCCGGCTGGATCAGGTACGGCGGCAGAACATACCAGTAGTTGGATAACGGGGTCGGTATCGGGTTTCACCTTGCGGCTTGAATTCCACATAAGAAACACCCGACACCGACCCCGTTTCTCGCAGATTGAGGGAGTACGATATGAATGAACCAGGCGAGATTCTCGATCTCCTTAAAGAGATCAGGGAAAACCAAAGGACCCAGATTGCCAGGCAGGAAGAGGCCCTCGAGCTGCAGCGCCAGAATGTCGATATTGCAAAACGTCAATTCGAGCGCGCCGAGAAGATTCAGGACAGGGCGGAAAGAATCCAGGATTCCGGCGCAAGACTTGTCGCGGTGGCGAGAAAATCCGTCTTTATCGTCATACCAATAATCGCGATTCTGATAGGATACGTATCCTGGCTGCTGTTTCGCATCATTCGATAGCAGGCGGGTGCAGCAATGACAAAATGCGGCACCCTGAACGCCGAGCCGCTGCATGGTCCGGATCGCTCGTGCTATGCGTCCGGCGCGGCACCCGGTGAACGCGAATGCGGGATTCCGGTTGTGGCTTTTTGCGGCGCGACCGGGTGGAACACCGGTGTATCAGCGCGGGTAAGCAAAGGCGGTATGATATGACAATGAGCAATAAACTTGCCTATCTGCTCCTGGGCGGTTATCTGCTGCTGTTCGGCCTGTGTGCGATTGCGCCGTATGACAGGGCGGTCTGGTGGGCGGAAAACATCCCCATCATGCTTCTGGTCGGCGTGGTCATCTTGATGCACAGGTATCACCGGTTCTCGCCTTTAAGCTATCTGTTTATGTCGTTTCTGATCGTTCTGCATACGATTGGTGGCCACTATACCTTCGAAAGGGTTCCGTTCGGCCTGGTAACCGATATGTTCGGCTTCGAGCGCAACCACTATGACCGGATGGCCCATTTCTGCGTCGGCTTTTATGCCTACCCGGTTGCGGAAATTCTGCTCGCAAAGCGCCTGGTGACCTCGGCGGCGATACTGGGGATGTTCCCCGTTTTCGCTATTTTCACCGTGGCAGGGTGTTATGAGATATTCGAATGGGCCTATGCGATTTACGCGGATTCCGGCGCAGGAATTGCAGTGCTCGGTTCACAGGGAGATATATGGGACGCCCAGAAAGACATCCTGGCGGATGGCCTTGGTTCACTGTTTGCGGTTGCGGTATTCTTTTATGTGAACCGGCAGGAGGTTGCGGCGCTGCAGGATGCCGCTTACTAATGGGAAACAAAGCAAGCGGACATCGCTTGCTTTGTTTCCCATTAGTAAAAAAGTGTAATTACACTACCCCCACCCTGTCCCGCCCCCTTCAAAGGGGGCGGGGACGGACGATTGAATGTCGGCTTACTAACTTAGTAAATAAAGCGGGTTCCGGTCTTCGGGACAGGCCGGGTGCCATTGAATGGTGACACTGGCCCATGCGCCGGAGATCCCGATCACGCACAGCGTCGGCACCGGTTGACGGGAAGCGGCCGCGCGGTCCGCGGCAGGAGAGCCGAACTTTCGGACCCGACATCCATGCCGTGAACGACCGGGGATTTGCATGGCCACCCGCGACACACGACCGGCAAGCGCTACTCGTAGCGCAGCGCCTCGATGGGCCGCAGGCGCGCGGCCTTGCGCGCCGGGTGCAGGCCGAAGAACACGCCCACCAGGCCGGCGAACAGGAAGGCGACCAGGATGGAGACCGGAGTGACGCTGACCGGCAGCTGCGAGAAGCGCGCCACCGCCGCGGCCCCGCCCAGGCCGAGGAAGACGCCCAGCACGCCGCCGACGGCGCTCAGCACCAGGGCCTCGAGCAGGAACTGCCAGAGGATGTCACTCTGGCGCGCGCCCAGCGCCATGCGGATGCCGATCTCGCGGGTGCGCTCGGTCACCGAGACCAGCATGATGTTCATGATGCCGATGCCGCCGACCAGCAGGGACACGGAGGCGATGCTGCCCAGCAGCCAGGTGAACACCCGTGCGCTCTCCTCCGAGGTCTGCGCCAGTTCGGCGCGGTTGTAGATGCGGAAGTCGTCATCTTGCCCGGTGCTCAGGCGATGGCGCGCACGCAGCAACCGTTTGACCGCCTCCATGACCCGGTCCGAGGCATCCCGGCCCGAGGTGACCACCTCGATGCGCTCGATATGGGTGACACCCATCAGCTTGCGCTGCACGGTTGTCAATGGCGCCAGCACCGTGTCGTCCTGGTCCGAGCCCCAGGCGGTCGCGCCCTTTTCGGTGAGCACCCCGATCACCCGGCAGGCCAGTCCCTTGATGACGATAGTCTCGCCAACCGGGTTGTTCAGGCCGAACAGTTCCCGGGCCACCGTTTGACCGAGCACGCAGACGTGCGCCGCGGCCTTCAGTTGGCGTTCGGTGATGAACGTGCCCGCCGCCAGGGGCCAGCTGTGCGCCACCACGTGGTCCGGTGTGACGCCCTCGATGGCGGTACCCCAGTTGGTGCCGCGATAGCGCACCTGGGCCGCAGTTCTCAGCGTGGGCGCCAGCGCAACCACGTCGGGCAGCTCGGCGATGGCCCCGGCATCCGCCAGGGTCAGGGTCGTGGTGGTCCCCGCGCCGGTGCGCACCCCGCCGCGGGTCACCGAGCCGGCGCGGATCACCAGGCTGTTGGTGCCCATGCTTGCCAGTTGCGCGGCAATGCGCTGCTGGGCGCCGTTGCCGATCGCCACCATGGCGATCACCGCGGCCACACCGATGATCACGCCGAGGGTGGTCAGCATGGCCCGGGTCTTGTTGCGCCGCAGCGCGCGCAGCGCGAGCTGCAGCGCGGCCAGTGCGTTCATGGATGCGCCTCCAGCCGGCCGTCGCGCAGGAACAGCCGGCGCCGGGCCTGCGCGGCGACCTCCGGCTCGTGGGTGATGAGCACGATGGTGAGCCCCGCGTCGCGGTTCAGGGAGGCCAGCACCGACATGATCTCGGCGCTGGTGTTGGTATCGACGTTGCCGGTCGGCTCGTCGGCCAGCAGCAGGGAGGGCCGGGTGACCAGGGCGCGGGCGATCGCCACCCGCTGCTGCTGGCCGCCGGACAACTGGTTGGGCAGATGCCGCAGGCGGTCGCCCAGTTCCATGCGCTGCAGCGCCTCACGGGCGCGCCGATGGCGTTCCTGGCGGTCCACACCGGCGTAGATCAGCGGGGTCTCCACGTTTTCCAGGGCGCTGGTGCGCGGCAGCAGGTTGAAGTTCTGGAACACGAAACCGATCTCCCGGTTGCGCAGTGCAGCCAGTTCGTCACCGTTCATCCGGCTCACATCCCGGCCCCGCAGCAGGTAGGTCCCGGTGTCCGCCAGGTCGAGGCAGCCGAGGATGTGCATCAGGGTGGATTTACCGGAACCCGAGGGGCCCATGATCGCGATGAATTCACCCCGCCCGACGCTGAGGTCGATGCCGCGCAGGGCCTGGATCCTGACCCCGTCCAGGCCGTAGTCCTTGTGGAGCGCGCGGATCTCGATAAGCGGTTCGTCGGCCATCGCGGGACCCGTCAGAAAAGGCTCAGGCCGAAGCGACGCTTGCGTTCGTTCTCCTTGCGCTTCTCCGGTACCGCGACCTGCATGCCCGCCTGCAGGTCCCCGTTGCTGATCTCGGTGGTGCGTTCACCCACCAGACCGGTGCCGACCCGGAGGGGTGTGAGCCCGCCGTCTTCGTCCACCCATACCACGGACTGGTCCGGCTGCAGCCCGGCGCGCAGTTCCGCCAGGCGCTCTTCGGGCCAGTCGGGCACGAAACGCAGTGCGTTATTCGGTACCTGCAGGGCATCCTCGTGACGTGCAACCTCGATGGAAACGGTCGCGGTCATCCCGGGCTTGAGGGCGAGGTCCGCGTTGTCCACCTCAATGATGCAGTTGTACTTCACTACCCCGGCCTCGACCTTCGGCTGCAGGCGCACCTGGGCCACCCGGCCATGGAATACCCGCTCGGGATAGGCAAAGACGGTGAATTCGACCGACTGGCCGTCATGCACCTGGCCGATGAAAGCCTCGTCCACGTCCCCCTCGACCTGCATGCGGGTCAGGTCCTCGGCGATGGTGAACAGCGTGGGGGCCTGGAGGCTGGCCGCGACCGTCTGGCCCACGTCCACGTCACGGGAGATGATCACCCCGTCGATCGGGGCATAGATGGTGGTGTAGTCCAGGTTGACCCGTTCGCGTTCGCGTGCGGCCTCGTACTGGGCGACGGTCGCGATCTGCACCTGGTGTTCGACCCGGGCCGCGTCGTAGGCGAAGCGCGCCGCATCCACGACGCTGTCCGCCACCAGCTTCTTTTGCTGCAGGCCCTGCTGGCGCTCGTATTCCCGTTTGGCGTCGAGCACGCCGACCCAGGCCTTCTCGCGCTCCGCCTCGGCGCTCTTTACGTTGGCTTCCGCCTCGGCCAGCCTGGCCTTGAAGATGGCGGGATCGATCTGGGCGATGACCTGGCCCTGCTGCACCCGGTCGTTGAAATCGGCATACAGGTGCTGGATGGTACCGGATACCTGGCTGCCGACCTGGACCGTGTTGACCGGGCTCAGGGTGCCGGTGGCGGATACGATTTCGGTGAGGGGACCGCGCCGGACTTCGTCCAGGGCATAGGCCGGGGCCTCCCGGGCGGCATCGCGCGGCAGCAGGAACGCCGTCGCGCCGCCGCCGAGGGCGAGTATCAGGACAATGATCAGGATGGTGCGGGTGCGCATCATGTCTACCCAGGGTTATCATTCAGCACTACCTTACGCCATGCCGAGCGTCCGGCGAAAGCCTGAGGGTTGATGAACGTGGCGCGGGATGCCGTGAGCGACCGCAGGCGGTGACACAATACAGGAGCAGATACCGGGTGGATTCCGGGCTGCCCGCTGACCTGTTCATCAATGTCATTATTCATCATGTATAGAGACCCGGGCGAGGCGGCCCGGGTTCCGGCCGGCGAGGCGGTCTCGCTGCCGGGAAATCGTGAGCGGAGGCGATCCATGTCCCGGGATTCGGAGTACACTGGCGGTCTTTCTGACTGTTGGGGGGTTGTATGCCCGACTGCGCTTTACACCCTGGATACAGGCATTGCACCGGTCGTCAGATCGCGGGGGGTACAGGACGCCTGTGTCAGGTACTGCTGTTGTCGGTGTTTGCCTGCGGCTGCACGGGGGTCCCCGAAGGCATCTCCCCCGTCAAGGCGTTCAATATCGACAGGTATCTGGGCACATGGTATGAAATCGCCCGGCTGGACCATTCCTTCGAGCGCGGGCTGGATGATGTGAGTGCCGAATATTCCCTGCGCGAGGATGGCGGAGTGCGGGTGATCAACAGGGGTTTTTCGGTCACGGAAGGCAGCTGGAAGGAGGCTGAAGGGAAGGCCTATTTCGCCGGCGCGCGGGACGAGGGCTATTTGAAGGTTTCCTTTTTCGGTCCGTTCTATGGTTCCTATATCGTATTCGAACTCGATCAGGCGAATTATCAGTATGCCTTCGTGGCGGGCAACAGCAAATCCTATCTCTGGTTTCTGTCACGCACACCGACGGTGAACGCAGCGCTGCTGGCGCATTTTATCGAGCGTGTCGCAGAACTCGGGTTCGATACCGATGGCCTCATTTTTGTCGAACAGCGCCGGTCAGGCGAACGGCACGCACAAGACGGTTCCGGTTGAATGGCGCAACAGACCACCGCCGTGCCGGGCGGCGTGGAATTCAGACAGGAGGAGCGAGATGATCAACAAGGCAATTTCGCTGCTGGCGGCAGCGCTGGGTTTTGTAGCGATGCTGGTGGCGGGGCCGCAGTATGCCGCGGAACCCGGGGCGGCTGCACCGAACGGTATCGCGCTGCCGGAGGGCTACAGGGACTGGCGGGTGATCGGCACCTCCCACCGGGAGGATAACCGGACCTTGCGGGTTATCCTCGGCAACGACAAGGCGGTGGCGGCGGCCCGGTCCGGAGACCTGCATCCCTGGCCTGACGGGTCAATCCTTGCCAAGCTCGTGTGGCAGGACGTCACCCACGAGGCATGGGCCAGGGCGACGGTACCGGGCGAATTCGTGCATGCCGAATTCATGGTCAAGGATGCCGCCAGATATGCCGCCACGGGAGGCTGGGGTTTCGCCCGCTGGACGGGACAGGAGCAGATGCCATACGGCAAAGACGCCGATTTTGTCCAGGAATGCTTCGGCTGCCATACGCCCAGGAAAAACAACGATTATGTCTTTACGCATCCGGTAACTATCCCGTAATTTGCCCGCCGGGTGATCGCTGACGCTACGGCGGGTATTGTTCCGGTCTGCTGTCCGAACACCGGGGCGCCGGCATGTGCCACCGGACCGGTTGGGCCTGTTATCCGGCCTGCCGGGCGCCGGTATCACAAACAACATCAGGAGCAAATCTTATGACAGTGACCAACAGCCAGTCGGGGACGAACGTGCATGAAGTCGCCGACGGTATCTATCGCATCAACACGCCGGTTCAAATGGAAGGGGGCGGGTTCTCGTTCAACCAGTACCTTGTCGTGGACGACGAACCGCTGCTCTTCCATACGGGGCCGCGAAAGATGTTCCCGCTTGTGCGTGAAGCGGTCATGAGCGTACTGCCGGTCGAACGGCTGCGCCATATCGCCTTCTCCCATGTGGAGGCGGACGAATGTGGCTCGCTCAATGAATGGCTTGCCGCCTCCCCGCAGTCCCTGCCGCTGTGCAGCCGGGTCGCCGCCATGGTATCCATCAACGATATCGCCGATCGCCCGCCGCGTGCGCTGGCTGACGGCGAGGCCATCTCCCTGGGATCGCATTCGGTGCGCTGGCTCGACACCCCGCATCTGCCGCATGCCTGGGATTGCGGCTTGCTGGCGGAGGAGAAGACACGCACATTGCTCTGCGGCGATCTGTTCACCCAGGGGGGCGCGAAGCTCCCGCCCGTCACGGACACGGACATTCTCGAGCCGAGTGAAGCCTTCCGGCATCAGATGGACTATTTCTCCCATACCCCGGATGCGCGTGCGCTGCTTGAGAAGCTGGCCGGGACGGGGCCGACGACGCTTGCGTGCATGCACGGCAGCGCCTGGCAGGGCGACGGGGCGCAGCTGCTGTGTGCCCTGGCCGATTCCCTTGCGGCATAGTGGGCGCAGTGCCGGGAAAAGGCGGCCAGGTTTTGGTGCGCATGGCGCACCCTGCGTGCGTGCACGGCGCCATGCATTCGTCGGTATGCCGCCTGTCACACAGGGAATTGGCGCGGGTTCACATTCCCGGCCATTTTCGGGTGACACGCGCCATTGCGGCCGCTAACATTAACAGCCTGAGAAGGAGGGGGCTGTATGGTGAGGGAAAGACGGGCTGGCGTACTGCCGATCCCGGATGATCTGAAGGAAGTATTGAATGATGCACAATTGCAGGCATTGCAGGCGATAGACGGTATGGGCTGGGAACTGCAGTTCGTTCGCAGGCCGTTGTTCCAGGGTGTCGTGCCGGTCATTGTCAACAGCGAAGACAACAGCCGCGGGATACTCGAGGAAAACGGCGAAATCAACATGCTTCCCAATACCGCCGTTCGCTAACGGCCTGGTGCGCAGCCGGGCAAATACCCCGGCAGTCATCCGCCAGAAAAGGGCAGGAAAATCCGGCGCGGCACGGACGGGTCACGTGTTGTCAGCAGTCCGGGTCAGCCCTTGATCTTGATGGTGGTGCTTTCAATGCCCTGGCTGCCGAGCAGCTTGCGCGCCCTGTCCAGCGCATCGAGGCTGTTGAAGGGGCCCACGCGGACTCGGTGCCAGGTGTCGCGGTTGTTGATGGTGACTTTCTGGATATTGGTTTCCAGTCCCAGCAGGGCCAGCTCCGCCTTGAAGCGTTCCGCCTGCTCGCCGTTGCGGAATGATCCGACCTGCAGGAAGTAGGTATCGGCTGCCTCGACCGGCGGGGGTTCCTTCTGCGCTGATTCCTCGGCCGGGGCGGCCGTCTTCGCCCTGGCGTGCGCCTCGACCTTGGCGTCGACCTCCTCCTCGGGTATGACCACCTCCATTTCCGGCAGCAGGGTATAGAAATCAAAGCGCGGCCTGGGCGGCGCCGGCGGGGCCGGTTTCCCGCCACTGCTGTCTTCCGCCTGCACCGGTGCCGGGCCCGTCTCGATGGATTCGGGTTTCCCGGCCGGTATCAGCCGGGGCTGCAGCGCTGGCGCCTGCATCCGGATGTACACCAGGAATGCCACGAACAGCCCGATCAGCAGCCCGGCCATGACGCCCAGCCAGGGCGAGAGCGGCCGGCGTTTGCGTTTTGCGCTGACGTGATGCTTGTAGTCTCTTGGCATTACATGGTGTCCGGGGCGGAGACGCCCAGCAGTCCCAGGCCGTTGGCGATCACCTGCCGCGCGGCCTCGATCAGGTTCAGGCGCGCATTGCGCAGCGTCGCATCCTCGACCAGGAAGGTGTGCGCGTTGTAGTAGGTGTGGAAGTCGTTGGCCAGTTCACGCAGGTAATGCGTCAGCAGGTGCGGTTCGTGGTTGCCGGCCGCGCTCTCCAGCACCTCGGGGTAGCGTGACAGGCTGATCATCAGGTCTTCCTCGTGCCGCTCGCCCAGCGCAGCGAGATCGGCGGTGCCGGGGGCGCGGTCCCATGCCAGTTGTTTTTCCGCGAGCTGCCGGAACACGCTCTTCACCCGCGCATGGGCGTACTGGATGTAGTAGACCGGGTTATCGCTGGACTGCGACTTGGCCAGATCGAGGTCGAAGTCCATGTGCTGTTCGCATTTGCGCATCACGTAGAAGAACCGGGCGGCGTCATTGCCCACCTCCCGGCGCAGCTCCCGCAGGGTGACGAATTCACCGGAGCGGGTCGACATCTGCACCTTCTCGCCATGGCGGTAGAGTATGGCAAACTGTACCAGCAGGACGTCCAGCCTGTCGGGATCGTCGCCCAGCGCCCTGAGGGCGGCCTTCACCCGCGGGACATATCCGTGGTGATCCGCGCCCCAGATATCGATGACGCGGTGATAGCCGCGTTCCAGCTTGTTCATGTGGTAGGCGATGTCGGATGCGAAGTAGGTGGTCTGGCCGTTTTCGCGCACCACCACCCGGTCCTTCTCATCGCCGAAGTCCGTGGACTTGAACCACAGTGCGCCGTTTTGCTGGTAGACATGCCCGCTGCGCTGCAGTCGTTCGATCGCCCGGCTCACGTCCCCGCTGTCGGTCAGCGAGCGTTCCGAAAACCACTCGTCGTAGTCGACGCCGAATTCCTGCAGGTCCTGGCGGATGTTGTGCAGGATGGCTGTCAGACCCGCGTCGAATACCCGCCGGTAGTCGGTTGCGCCAAGCAGCTTTCGGACACGGGCGATGACACCGTCGACATGGTCTTCCTTGTCACCGCCGGCCGGCTCGTCCGGCGGCAGCTCCGCAAAAATTTCCGCGACCGGGTGCCGCAGCCGCTCGCCGTGTTCGCGATGCAAAGTGGCACCGATATCCCAGACATAATCGCCCTGGTAGCCGTTGGCCGGAAATGGAACCGTTTCACCGCATAGCTCGAGGTAGCGCAGGTAGACGCTGGCGGCCAGGATGTCCATCTGGCGGCCGGCATCGTTGACGTAATATTCCCGGTGTACGTCGTAGCCGATGGCCTCCAGAAGGTCGGAGACCACCGCACCGTAGGCCGCGCCGCGGCCGTGGCCGACGTGCAGGGGGCCGGTGGGATTGGCGGAGACGAACTCCACCTGGATGCGCCGTCCCTCGCCGGTACGGCTGCGGCCATAGTTCGCGCCCTGTTCCAGAATGGTCCCGATGACGGCGCGCCAGGCGCCGGGGCCGAGGAAGAAATTGATGAATCCCGGTCCTGCCACTTCCACGCGTTCAATACTTCCGCCGGTCTCGATGACTGCAAGCAGCTGTTCGGCCAGGTTGCGGGGACTGGTGTGCGCGGTCCTCGCCAGCGTCAGGGCGAGGTTGCTGGCGAAGTCGCCATGACTGCGATCGCGGGTGCGCTCGATCATGATGTCCGGCACCGGCCCCGGCGGCAGTGTGCCCGCCGCCTGCAGTCGGCGGACGGCATTTTCCAGGATATTTGCGAGGCGTTCTTTCAAGCGATGTCGGTGCCAGGGTTTGCGGGAGGCGGACCTATTATCCGGTCCACCGGTTCAGTTGCAACCGGCTGGCGGGAATCCCCGTCCCGTTAATAGGTGTCCACCGGATCGACGTCCACCGACCAGCGTACCTTGCGTGTTGCTGTACTCTGTTCCAGCTGCCGCACCAGGGTGTGCAGCAGGCGCTGCAGGTCGCCGCGCTGCTGCGCCTGCAGCAGAAGCTGGGCGCGGTAGCGCCCGGCCCGGCGCTCCATGGCCGCCGGTACCGGCCCCCAGACCTCGACGTGCCGGTGTTCGGCCGCGTCGATGCTTGCCGCGACCGCTTCCAGGAAGCGCAGCGGCCGGTCCGTATCGGTGGCCTCGGCACGCAACAGTGCGATACTGGTCGCCGGCGGCAGGCGGGCGGCCGCCCGTTCCGCCAGCGCGGCCCGGGCAAAGGCCGGGTAGCCCTGGCTGACCAGCAGTTGCAGCAGGGGATGGTCGGGATGCCGGGTCTGGATCAGCACCCGCCCGGGGCGGTCGTGGCGGCCTGCGCGCCCGGCCACCTGCACAATCAGCTGGGCCATGCGTTCGCCGGCGCGAAAGTCCGTGCTGAACAGGCCGTGATCGGCATCGAGGATCCCGACCAGGGTCACGTTGGGAAAATGATGTCCCTTGGCCAGCATCTGCGTACCCAGCAACAGCCGGCCCTTGCCGGTGCGTGCCTGTTCCAGCAGTGCATCGAGCGCACCCTTGCGGCGCGTGGTGTCGCGGTCGATGCGCAGTCGTTCAATTTCCGGGAAGTGCTCGGCCAGCGCCTGCTCGACGCGCTCGGTGCCCTGACCCTGGGGGTGCAGTTCGACGCCCCGGCATTGCGGGCAGACCGTATCGACTGCGCGCTGGCTGCCGCAGTGGTGGCAGTGCAGTCGGTGATCGTGCTGATGCCAGGTCATGCGGGCATCGCAGCGGCGGCATTCGGCAACCCAGCCGCAGTCGTAGCACATCAGGGTCGGGGCAAAACCGCGCCGGTTCAGAAACAGCAGGACCTGGCCACCGGCGTCGAGCTGCTGCCGGATGTGTCCCAGCAGCGGCTGTGACAGGCCCTGTTCCAGGGGCTGCTGGCGGATATCGAGGATTTCGAACACGGGCGGGCGCGCGCTGCCGGTGCGTTCCGGCAGCAGCAGCTGCCGGTAGCGCTGCTGCGCGACGTTTTCCAGGCTTTCCAGTGACGGGGTGGCAGAGCCCAGGATGACGGGGATCTTCAGCCGGTGGGCACGCCAGACGGCGAGGTCGCGTGCCGAGTAGCGAAAGCCTTCCTGCTGCTTCAGCGAGGGATCGTGTTCCTCGTCCACGATCAGCAGGCCCGGGTGCGCCAGCGGTGTGAAGACGGCCGAGCGGGTGCCAATGACGACCGCGGCCGTGCCGTCGCGCGCCTGTCGCCAGGCCGTCAGGCGCTCACGGTCACTGAAGCCGGAATGCAGGACCACCAGCGGTACCGGGAGGCGCCGCCGGAAGCGCTCCACCAGCTGTGGCGTCAGGCCGATTTCAGGCACCAGTACCAGTGCCTGCTGCTGCCGTGCAAGGACCGCCTCGATCAGCCGCAGGTACACCTCGGTTTTACCGCTGCCGGTAACCCCTTCTAGCAGGAAGCAGCAGAAGCGGTCGAGTGCCTCGTGGACGCTGTCGACTGCCGTCTGCTGTGCCGGGTTCAGGGTATGCCCGGGGCGGCCGGTCAACGTCGCGGGCGAGGCGGCCGGTGCCGCCAGTGTGCAGGTTTCGATCCAGCCCTTGTCATTCAGGGTGCGCAAAACTGTGGCCGGTACATCCAGCGCTTCCCGGGCGACACCGGCGGGGGATGCGCGCAGGGTCGCAAGAACCGCCGCCTGGCGGGGGGCATGCAACAGTTCAGGCGGGTCGATCCCCCGGCCCTCGACCGTCAGCCGCCAGGCGGGTGCGGCCGATGGCGATGCGCCGCGGCGCAGCAGCGCGGGCAGTGCGGCGGCCAGTGCCTCGCCGATCGGATGGTGGTAGTAGTCGCTTGCCCATTGCACCATCGCAAGGATGTCGCCGTCCAGTACCGCTTCGGTGTCGACCACCCCCAGGGCGCGCTTCAGTTTACGGGGCTCGATGGCCGTCTGCATGGCGACCTCCAGCAACAGACCGATGATGGTGCGGCGGCCAAACGGGACGCGGACCCGCATGCCCGGCTGCAGGTTCTCGCAGTCCGTCGCCGGCGGCGGGAGGTAGTCGAAGCTGCGATACAAGGGCGAGGGTACCGCGATCCGAAGGATGGGGGTGGGGGCGCTCACGGCAGCGTAGGAAATCGTAAATTTAGCGTGTAAGGATGAGACGACTTGTTATCAAATGAAGCTAACTCCTTCATCTGGCTGGAGGCCGTTCGTTATCCACAAAATCTGTGGATAACTCTGTGGATGGAATGGGGTAAAATGGCTCAACCCCCTATTTTTCCTGCTTGCGTGTTAATTTGGCCAATTTTTATCCACAAATAATAACATTTAAAAATCAATATATTACAGTTAATTATAAGTTACTAATATAGTGGCATACCACGTTTGTTGACAAAAAACATCAGACATCACGCAATGTGCATAACTTACTTAATGCGCCAACAAGAAAAATCTATGACAGTTATATGACACTGGCCTGCGCGGGCCTCGTCACGGCCATGAGGGGCCGGTTTTCACCCGGTGATAGTGGCGCTCTGCGGTACCTGTCGCACTGTATGGACTGTCGGCAACCGGTGGACTCACCACTACAGTGACTTGACGGCCTGGATGAGTTCACCGGTCATGGCCTGGCCGTCACCATAAAGCATGCGGGTATTGTCCGCAAAGAACAGGGTATTCTCCACGCCGGAAAATCCCTTACCCTGGCCGCGCTTGATGACGATGACGTTCCTGGCCTGGTCCACATTCAGGATCGGCATGCCATAGATCGGGCTTTCCGGATTGTTGCGTGCCATCGGGTTGACGACATCATTGGCGCCGATGACCAGCACCACGTCCGTTTGCGGGAACTCGGCATTGATCTCCTCGAGATCGTAGAGGTGATCGTAGGGGACGTCGGCCTCCGCAAGCAAGACGTTCATGTGGCCGGGCATGCGGCCGGCAACCGGGTGTATCGCGAACTTCACATCGATACCACGCCCCAGCAGCACGTCCATCAGCTCCTTGACCTTGTGCTGTGCCTGGGCGACCGCCATACCGTAGCCGGGAACGATAATGACCTTGTCCGCATAGGCCATCATGATGCCGGCGTCATTGGCATCGATCGGCTTCATGGCACCGCCAACGGCCTCTTCACCGGCACCTTCCTGCCCGCCGAACGAGCCGAACAGAGTCTTGGCGAGGGAACGGTTCATGGCCTTCGCCATCAACTGGGTGAGCAGGGTGCCCGCGGAGCCAACCACGGTTCCGGCGATAATCATGGCGGCATTGTTGAGGACGAATCCTTCCAGCCCGACAGCCAGTCCCGTCAGTGCGTTATAGAGCGAGATGACCACCGGCATGTCGGCACCGCCGATGGGCAGGGTCTTGAGCACACCGAAGGACAGGGCCAGGACGAAGAACAGCAGCAGGCCGGTGCCGGTGTATTCGTTGGCGAACACCAGCAGGCCGCCCGGCACCAGGGTCAGGCCGAACACGACCAGGTTGAACTGGTGCTGCAACGGGAAGCGCACGGGCCTGCGCATCCAGCCCTGCAGCTTGGCGAATGCGATCAGTGAACCGGAGAACGAGATCGAGCCGATCAGGCCGCCCAGGGCGGCAAGCAGCAGGAAGACCCGGGAATGGGAGCCGCCATGCAGCAGTTCCACGGCGGCAATCGCCCCCGCTGCGCCGCCTCCCATGCCGTTGTACAGGGCGATCATCTGCGGCATGTCGGTCATGGCTACACGCCGGCCGGTCCACCAGGCGGCGACGCCGCCGATGAAAATGGCCACGGTCATCAGCAGGTAGTTTTCCATGCCGGGCCAGAAAAAGGTGATCAGGGTGGCGACCAGCATGCCGGCCCCCGCCCAGTGAATGCCGGTGCGCGCCGTGACCGGCGAGCTCATGCGTCGCAGTCCGAGGATGAACAGGATAGCGGCGGCGAAATAGGTGATCTGGATCAGAATATCCATCAGGGGCGACCCTTCCCGCTCTTGAACATCTCCAGCATGCGCTCGGTGACCACGAAGCCGCCGACGGCATTACCGGCCGCCAGCATGACGCCGACAAAGCCAATGAACTGCTCCAGTGGTGTGCGGGCATGTCCCATGGCCACCATGGCGCCGACCAGGACGATGCCGTGCACGAAATTGGAACCCGACATCAGCGGGGTATGCAGAATGACCGGTACCCGGCTGATTACCTCGTAACCGGTGAAGGCGGCCAGCATGAAGATGTACAGCGCGGTGAAGCCCTCGATCATGATCCTTCCTCCACGCATTGCCGGGTCCACTCGTGACAGATCCTGCCGGCACGGGTCAGCAGGCTGCCGGTGACGATCTCGTCGTCCCAGTCCGGATCGACCGCGCCTTCCCGGATAATCAGCGCGAGAAAATTGAACAGGTTTTTCGCAAACATCTCGCTTGCATGCACGGGCAGCAGGGCCGGAACGTTCAGCGGCCCGTGGATCATGACGAGTTCATGGCCGAAGGCCTCGCCCGGGATGGTCAGTTCGCAGTTGCCGCCGCTGTAGGCGGCCAGATCGATTATCACGGAACCGGGTTTCATCTTTTCGACCATGGCGGTGGTGATGATGACCGGGGCCCGCTTGCCGGGCACGCCCGCCGTGGAGATGATGGCATCCGCCCCGGCAACGTGCTCGGCGAGGATCTTCATTTCCTGCTGTTTTTCCGCCTCCGTCAGTTCGCGCGCATATCCGCCGCTGCCCTCGGCATTGACCTGCACGTCCACGAACTTCGCGCCCAGCGATTCCACCTGTTCCCGGGTTTCCGGGCGCACATCATAGGCCTCGACCAGGGCGCCCAGGCGCCTTGCCGTGGCAATGGCCTGCAGGCCGGCGACGCCGACGCCGATGACCAGTACCCTGGCCGGCCGGATGGTGCCGGCCGCCGTGGTCAGCATGGGAAAGAAGCGCGCGGTGTTCTCCGCCGCCAGCAGGGCGCCCTTGTAACCGGCGATGGAGGCCTGGGAGGAGAGCGCATCCATGCCCTGGGCGCGTGAGATACGCGGGATCAGTTCCATGGCAAAGCCGGTGATGCCGTGATCGCGCAGCGCGACGATCCGCTCCGGATATTCGTGGGGGTGCAGGAAACCGATGACGGTCGCGCCCTCTCGCAGCCGGGCGGTGTCTTCGGGAATCAGCGGCTGTACGGTCAGGACGATGTCCGCCTTGCCGAACAACTCGGCACGGTCCCTGACGATGCGGGCCGCCGTGTAATCGATGTCCCGATGAAATGCGGAACTACCGGCGCCGGCTTCGACCAGGACCTCGATGCCGCGATCGGCCAGTTTTTTGGCGACTTCGGGAATCAGGGCGACCCGGCGTTCACCGGGCGTGGTTTCCCTGGGCACAGCTACGCATATCGGCATAACGTTCTCCGCATGCGACTTGTCGTGCTGTAAGCCCGGGGCAAGTGACATTGACGAGTGATTGTGATGTTACCGGGCTGACAGGGCGCTGCATGACTGTCATGCCCGGGCGCAGGGAATACTAGCCTAGTTGAATAAACAATTTCAACAATGCGCCTGGATGCTACCGGCGGCCTCGGCCGCCGGTGCTGCGTTCAGCTGCCGAGACCCATGTTGATATAGCCGGTCGGGCAGACTTCCGCGCAGATGTGACAGCCGATGCAGCGGTCATAGTCCGTGTAGACGTACCGGCCCATGGTGGCGGCATCCTTCGGGGTGCGCAAGACGGCGTCCTGGGGACAGTAGATCACGCAGTTGTCGCACTCGAAGCACATCCCGCAGCTCATGCAGCGTTCAGCCTCGGCGCGTGCCTGCGCTTCCTCCAGGCCCCTGAAGCGCTCCTCGAAATGGCCCAGCACCTCGTCCGCGCCGACGCCGGTCTCCTCGCGCCGGTTACGGGGCGTGAATGGAAAGTGACCGAGAAACAGGTTTTCATGGGAAATGACTTCCTGCTGCGAACGGTCTTCGTAATTGTGCACCGCATAGTTCGCCGCATCGGTTCCCCAGTCCTGGGTGTGCGCGTACGCTTGCGGGGAGAGTCTGGTCTCGCGCAGCTTCTCCAGTAACTGGAAATGATGCACGTCGACCTTGGGGCGGCGCTGGAAATCCTCGCGGTTGAGGTGGCGGTCGATGCTGTCGACGGCCACCGCCGCCTGGCCGATGGCGGTGGTGAGCAGGTGCGGGCGCACGATGTCGCCGCACACAAAGTAACCGGGCTTGTCCGGTACCTGGTAGAACCTGTCGGAATCAATCAGTCCGCGGCCGTTGTCGAATCCCTCCAGGCCGGTCAGATCGCCGGACTGGCCCACGGCCGGCACGACCAGGTCGCACTCGATATCGAATTCCGAGCCCGGCTTTTCCGTCATCTTGCCATCGGTCCAGTCGACCTCGATGACACGCAGGGCCTTCGCGCGTCCGTCATCGTCCAACACCAGCTCCACCGGGGCCAGGCTGCCGCGCAGCTCGATACCTTCCTTCCTGGCGGTAACGACCTCGTGTTCGGCCGCCGGCATGTTCTCGATAGGCCGCCGGTAGATCAGCGTGACCCTGGAGCCCTCGCGACTGGCGGTCGCGGCGACATCATGGGCCGTATGGTTGTGGATAATGGCTTCCGGACGATCACTTTCGTGCGGTGTATTGATATGCCCCAGGCGGCGGGCAACCGAAACCACGTCCATGGCGGTGTCCCCGCCGCCGATGACAACGACCTTTTTCGCCGTGAAGTGCATCCGCCCTTCGTTGAAGGCCGCGAGGAAGGCCACGCCGCTGACGCAGTTGGGCGCATCGCCTCCGGGGATGTTCAGGGTGCGTCCCTGCTGTGCGCCGATGGCGAGCAGGATCGCGTCGTAGTCCTGTTCCAACTGTTCGAAAGCGAGATCGCGGCCAACGCGGGTCCGCATCCGCGTCTCGACACCCATGTCGATAATCCTCCGGATTTCGCCATCCATGATGCTGCGTGGCATGCGATAGCCGGGGATGCCGTAGCGCGTCATGCCGCCGAGTTCCTCGCGCTCATCGAAGATCGTTGCACCATGTCCGAGGCGGCGCAGTTGGTAGGCCGCCGCCAGGCCGGCCACGCCTCCTCCGATAATGGCGACTTTCTTGCCGCTTTCCCGCTCGGGCCGGCCGAAGGCGAGACCGGTCTCAAGGGCATGGTCGCCGATGAACTGTTCGACGGCGTTGATGCCGACAAAGTCCTCCACCTCGTTGCGGTTGCAGCCGTCCTGGCAGGGTGCCGGGCAGACCCGTCCCATGATGGAAGGAAACGGATTGGCATCGGTGGAGCGCCGGAAGGCGTATTCCTGCCAGGTCATGGCGGCCGGCGGTTTCTCGATGCCCCGGACGATCTGCAGCCAGCCACGGATATCCTCCCCTGAGGGGCAGCTGCCCTGGCACGGCGGTGTACGGTGTACGTAGGTGGGACATTTGTAGGAGGTGTCCTCGTTGAAGATGTCTTCCGACCAGCGCACGTACTCATGGTCGCCGTCCTGATACCGGCGGAATGTCAGTTTGTTTTCCATTGTCGATCCGGACTCATGGCTGCCGCGAACAAGGTCACAGATAATACTTTACCGGCCCGGTTTATGACCAGACCGCATGCCGTCTAAGCCGCCGTTACAGCCGCTTCTGGCACCTGCAGGGGTTACATGATACGCTTCCGAAAACCGCTAATAACCGGACACATTGCAGGGTTCAGGGTTTGGGTTTGTCATGCTGTATTTCCATCATCAGGTCTTGCGTACGGATGTTTCGGGCATGCCGCTCGAATGGGTTGGCTACCAGGAGGCTGTGCGGCTGTATCACCTCGAGCAGGTGGCCTACACCTGCGGTACCCTGTTGTATCGCATTCACGGCGGTATCAATGCAAAGACCGGCCTGCGCAGCATCATCGAGGTGAATTCCATCATCGCGACCTATGGCCGCAATCACGCGCTGACCAAGCTGCGCGACCGCTATGTACCGCCGCTCAACAATCCCGCATTGTTCAGGCGTGATTCACAGCTTTGTCTCTATTGCGGCGAAACGTTCCGCCCGCGCGACCTTTCCCGTGACCATGTCACGCCCATTATCCAGGGCGGGCGGGACGCATGGAACAACGTGGTCACCGCGTGCCGGCGCTGCAACAATCACAAGGCCGGCCGTACCCCGGAGCAGGCCGGCATGCAGTTGCTGGCCGTACCGTTCGTTCCGACGCACGCCGAGTACATCTATTTGCAGGGCCGCCGGGTGCTGGCGGACCAGATGGAATTCCTGCGGGCACATTTCCCGCGCACCAGCCCCCTGCACGGCCGGCTGCGGCGCGGTTCCTGACAGCCGCCGAACCCGGCATCGCTGCAGCCGAATGATGCCGGCATTTATCTCTTGCGTGGATTGAAGTGTCCCTGTCATGAGTCTCTGGGAAGCCATTGCCGCCGATATTGCCGCGGCGACCGGTGTGCGGGCCGAGCTGGAACAACACGGCTCCGTCGGCGGCGGCTGCATCAATCAGGCACAGCGCATCCGTTACGGGGATACAAGTTATTTCGTCAAGCTGAACAGCGCGGATCAGCTCGATATGTTCGCGGCCGAGGCCGAGGGTCTCGAGGAACTGCGGCGCTGCCGGGCCCTGCGGATACCGGCACCCGTGTGCCGGGGTACGGACGGTGCGTCCGCCTACCTGGTGATGGAAGATCTCGCACTGGGCGGTCGCGGTGATCCTGCGGCGCTGGGAGAAGGGCTGGCGGCCCTGCACCGCATTACACAGGCGCGGTTCGGCTGGCACCGGGACAACACCATCGGTTCCACACCGCAGGTGAACACGCTGACTGATGACTGGATCGATTTTTACCGCGAGCACCGGCTGCGCTTCCAGCTCGCGCTGGCGGTACGGCACGGTTGCCCGGGGCGGCTGGTGTCCCAGGGCGAGCGGCTGCTGGCCGACTTTCATGCGCTGTTCGACGGTCATGCGCCGGCGGCCTCGCTGCTGCATGGCGACCTCTGGGCCGGCAACCAGGCCTATACGTCATCCGGCGAGCCGGCGATTTTCGATCCGGCCGTGTATTACGGCGACCGCGAGGCCGACCTGGCGATGACGGAGTTGTTCGGCGGTTTCAGTCGGGACTTCTACGCCGCCTACAACGCGGCCTGGCCGATCGATCCGGGTTACCGGACCCGCAAGACGCTCTATAACCTCTACCACACCCTCAACCACTTCAACCTGTTCGGCGGCGGCTATGTCAGCCAGGCGCAGGGGATGATCGATTCGCTGCTGAGCGAGTTGTAATAATACGCCTCCCGAATTTCAGCACACAGCGCTGCGCCGGGCCCCGGAGCGGGCCATTCGACCAACGGGAAATACCCGCGCTCGATTACGAAAATAAACAGACTGCGAGTCAGGTTTCTGGTACACTGCGCGATTCCGGGTGTCCTGCCGGTTGACACCCTTCGCGGCCGTGAGGTCGCCGGAAGATTTCTTGAGCCGTTCGCCCCGCCTGTATCAGGGCCTCCCGCTGACACAAGAATCCCCTTATCCAGCCCGGACCGGCTCCCGCCAGCAAATGCTGTCGCAGGGAGGGCAAGACTGGAGTAATTTCCCTATGTCATTCGATACCCTCGGCCTGTCGGCCGGACTCCTGCGCGCCATCGGCGATCAGGGTTACACGGAACCCACACCCGTCCAGCGCAAGGCGATTCCCGTCATTCTGGCCGGCAAGGATGTTCTGGCCGGTGCCCAGACCGGCACCGGCAAGACGGCCGGGTTTACTCTGCCGCTGCTGCAGCGGCTGAGTGCCAGTCCTGCCGGGAAGGGACGTCGCCGGGTCCGCGCCCTGGTTCTCACGCCGACCCGGGAACTCGCGGCCCAGGTAGGCGCCAGCGTGGATACCTACGGTCGTCACATGCCGTTGCAGTCGACGGTAATCTTCGGGGGGGTCAAGATCAATCCGCAGATAGCAAGGCTGCGGCGGGGTGTCGATATCCTGGTGGCGACGCCGGGCAGGCTGCTGGATCATGCAAGCCAGAAGACGGTGGATCTGTCGCAGATCGAAATCCTGGTGCTGGACGAAGCCGACCGGATGCTGGATATGGGCTTCCTTCCCGATATCCGCCGGATACTGGCGCTGCTGCCCGCGAACGGTGTGCGCCAGAACCTGCTGTTCTCCGCCACCTTCTCGAACGAGATCAAGCAGCTTGCCGACCGCCTCCTCAACCGCCCAGAGCTGATCGAGGTGCCGCGCTGCAACACGACCGCCGAGCGCATCGTGCAGGTGGTTCATCCTGTGGACAAACACCGCAAGCGGGAGATGCTGAGTCACATGATCGGTGCGGGCAATTGGCGCCAGGTGCTGGTATTCACCCGCACCAAGCACGGTGCCAACCGCCTGGCCGAGCAGCTGGAGCAGGACGGCCTGAGCGCCGCCGCGATCCACGGCAACAAGAGCCAGGCGGCCCGCACCAGCGCACTGGCCGCATTCAAGGGGGGTAAGGTGCGGGTGCTGGTGGCCACGGATATTGCCGCCCGCGGCCTGGATATTGATCAACTGCCCCATGTAGTGAACTACGAACTCCCCAATGTGCCGGAGGACTATGTGCACCGCATTGGCCGCACCGGCCGCGCAGGCAAGGAGGGCGCGGCGGTCTCACTGGTGTGCGTGGATGAGCACAGGCTGTTGCGGGATATCGAACGGCTCCTGAAGCGCGAGATCCCCAGGGTGGTGCTGCAGGGGTATGCGCCGGATCCGGCTATCAAGGCGGAGCCCATACAGAACGGACGCAACGGAACTGGCCACACCCGGCCACGAAAACAGACCGGTGGCCGCAACCGCGGCGGGACGGCTGCCAAGGCATCGCCAGGTGCACGGCGCAAATCCGCAGTCAACGGTTCAGGGGAGAAGCGCACGGCCTCAAAGCCCGTGCACAAGCATGTCCGGCGCAAGGCCGGTGATTCACGTAAGCAACCGCAGCGGCGCTCACGCTCCGGTCAGGGCAGGGAACGCGCGGTGTCGCCAGGCGGCTGATTGCCCGGGTAGTTACGGGCGCGGCACGATAAACGGCCCGGAAGGAACCGCTGCAGAGTAATAACCCGGCAGTGTTTCCGTCCGGGTATACCGGACCGTCCCGAAAGACCTGAACCGGCTACCCGGCTACAGTCGTCGTTGACTGTTCCTCAAGCGGCCGGTCAACGGCTGCAATGCCTCTCGTGGAGACTAAATCGGGCCGACCAGCTTGGCCTCCAGTTTCAATGTATTGAAGCTTCTCAATACGTCCTGTGACGACATGATGTCCTTGTCGTATTTCGCCAGCACCAGATGGTTGCGCGTCTGGCAAAACTCTGCCCCGATGATGCCATTCGTCTTCTCCAGTGCGGACACGACGAGATCCCGTTGTTCATCCCCCAGGTCCTTGCTGATATATACAACCACTTCAACAGCACGCTGTTCCTGTATGGGTAAATTTCGTGCTACCTGATTCATGATGCCCTCCGCGTGAATGGTTTGGCTTCTCCTGTCTGCCGCGCCGGGTGATGCTCAACCGTCGCCACGGGTCTTTCGATTGACAGTGAGAACAATGCCCAAGAGCTATATATCACAATATCTAGGAATTCAAAAGGGTTATATCACAACATGTAGAATATTGACTCATATGGGGCCGTAACCGGTTTCGTCACTGTCTGAAAGGCCGCAAGCCGCCATTCAGCGGCATTTCGGGCGGGACAACGGGGATCGGCGAGTTCTGTCAATCCGACCACCACATGCAAAGGCTGCAGGAGTGCTGAGCGCAGCGCTTCGCGCCTCCTGTTGCCCCGCTTGCCCGTACATCGGGTACTGTGCTGCACGGTGCGCCTTGCGATGTTCAGGGAATACAAGTGCCGCGGAAGGCAGGAGTCGGGGCGGGCAGGCACACATTTCCGGCAGCAACGCGGCTTGTGCGGGTTGATGAGACAGGTTCTGGTTTTGCCAGATCGTGCTGACCCGTGTCAGGTTCTCCCCTTGCGATCACCGAACAGCATCGTGATGTTAATCCGGCGGCAGTCGTAACAGTCCACAAACTGAAACCGGTCGGTCTCGTGGAACAGATCGGAATTGAAGATCACCGCCCGGTTACGCCGGTAAGGTACTTTCACCGAACCACAGTCGTGCTTCTCCAGATAATCACGAATCGCAGGTCGGTCGTTGTTGTATTTTTCAAAGTCCCATGATGCCGGCGCCTCTGCACGGTAGACCACCAGGCCGCCATGATCCGGATCCAGGTTGCATTCGTCCGGCGTTATCCAGAAATTGACATTAACCTCGGCGCTGTCGGCGTGATTACCAATCCCCTGCATGCGACTGTCGTACTTGTAGGCCCACATGAACCTCAAAGGGTTGTCCGCAAGCAATTCCGGCATGGCCGCACGTAGTTCGTCTGCTATCTGGATGAGCAGCGGGCAGTCGAAACCGTCATCGGCATAAGCGCCCACATAACCTTCATGCCTGTAGTCATACCAGATGGTTGATTCCAGGCAGTACGCGTAGAGTTCTTCCAGCACATCCGGCAGTAACAATTCGTCGATATATGTGATACCGGGCGCATTCTCGCGATAGCGTGCAACCGCTTCCTGCCAGGCGACATGCGTGTTCAGGGCACGCTCCTGCCGCTGCCCTCTGCTGGAATCATATACCATGCGGTTATAGGTGCCGCCGATTCGTGCCTGGTCATCGCGGGTCAGAGGCGCAATCGTCGCAGGCCCGCCTCGCATCTCATAATGGCCTCGCGCATCGCGATATTTTTTTGCCTCGTCGAGATATTCCGGGGGCAACAGCCCCTTGCCGACGAGGTGCTCGAACTGTTCCATGTCGTGCTGCAGCTTGTGTGCGTTGGTATTTTTAAACGTTTCGCCTGGCGCGTCACGCGTCGGGTAGACATGAGTTACTGACGCCGGCATAGCGCGCATCATGCGGCATGCCTTGCCAAAGAACATCATCCCTTCTGTCAGACGACCGATGTCCTGCAGACACAACCCAAGGAGCCAGTTCAGCCGAATGTCATCGGGGCTGGCCTCGAGCCCGTCGCGCAGTATGCGCATGGCAGTATCATATTCCCTGTCGCTTTTGTGAAGCTCGGCCAGCGCCAGGACGGCATCGGCACGCTGCGGATCGATTTCGATCACTCGCGCAAGGCACTCCCTTCCCCGCCGCATCCGGCCCTGCTTCAATGCGGCAACACCCATATTGAACCACGCCGCGGTATTGTCCGGCTGCAGACGAACGAGTCGTTCCAGTGAGTTCACCGCATTTTTAAAATCCCCCGTACTGAGCTGTAGCTGCCCCAGCCTGTGCCATGCCTCCGGGTCTGCTGGATGGCTGCGACAGGCTTGCTTGCACAGCATAAGCGCCCGGGGAATATCGTTGTTTTGAATTAGTTGTTGTATATGGCGCTGGAGCTCAGACATCCGGGACTCCCCCTGCATGCAACATGACGGCACATGCTGTCAGCATACGAAGCGGGTGAGCATTAGCATGTATAGCACTGTAATAAACCTTGTAATAATGTCTACATGTAATCACTGCTGTCCCGCTCAATTCCTTCTCCCCTTCAAGGGGAGAAGGTCAGGATGAGGGGTGAGAAACGAAGTTTCTTAACTACATGATTGATCAGCCCTCACCCTGGCCCTCTCCCACTCATGGGAGAGGTGATACTCTCCCTGATGTCACCGATAACTTTCATGTCGCCGGTCCGCTTACCGTCGCTGAAACCAGGCATATTCTGATGCTTGCGCAAGATTGCCAGGAAACAAGCGGGACAGCAGTGACATGTAATGGCCTTGTTCTTTGTGGCAAATGAATTTATTCATGCATCCTTGCGGTCTTCATTCTGAATGGTATTTCCTGCTGAGTTCGTGCACGGCGCTGACCAGCACGCCGGCATGTTCGGGGTCTACATCCGGGTTGATACCGTGCCCGAGGTTGAAGACATGGCCGGCGCCCGCGCCGAACTGCTCCAGCACACCGGCCACCTTTTCGCGGATGATGGCGGGCGATGCATACAGGACAGCCGGGTCCAGGTTTCCCTGCAGGGCAACCCGGTCACCGACGCGCCGACGTGCCTGGGCGATGTCCGTGGACCAGTCGAGTCCCAGTGCATCGGCACCGGTATCCGCCATGGCCTCCAGCCAGGCACCACCGCCCTTGGTGAACAGAATGACCGGGACCTTCCGGTTCTCCGATTCGCGCACCAGACCCGTCACGATCTGCTGCATGTACTGCAGTGAAAATTCCCGGTAGTCCGACGGGGTCAGTACACCGCCCCAGGTATCGAAGATCATCACCGCCTGGACACCCGCGGCGATCTGGGCATTCAGATAGGCGGTGACGGCGGCGGCCAAGGTATCCAGGATCCGGTGCAGCTGTCGGGGTTCGTTGTACAGTATGCCCTTGACGTGTGAGTAGGTCCGGGTGGAGCCGCCTTCCACCATGTAGGTGGCCAGGGTCCAGGGACTGCCGGAGAAGCCGATCAGGGGAATGCGGTTCTCCAGTGTCCGCCGGATCAGGCGCACGGCATCCATGACATAGCGCAGCTCCGTTTCCGGATCAGGTACGGCGAGCGCATCGACATCAGCCGGTGTGCGCACCGGGTTTCTGAAGCGCGGTCCTTCGCCTTCCTCGAAGTACAGTCCGAGGCCCATGGCATCCGGTATGGTGAGGATGTCGGAGAACAGGATGGCGGCATCCAGCGGGTAGCGCTCAACCGGCTGGATGGTGACTTCGCAGGCCAGTTCCGGGTTGGTGCACAGGTCCATGAATCCGCCTGCCCGTTTGCGCACCCGGCGGTACTCGGGCAGGTAGCGACCGGCCTGGCGCATCATCCAGACCGGCGTGACATCCACGGGTTCGCGGAGCAGGGCGCGGAGCAGGCGGTCGTTTTTGATTGGCTGCATGTGTGAATTCCCTGTTCGCTTGCCTGCCCATTTTGATTTTATGCTTCGCCCTTTAGGGCGAAGTATGGAAACACGTTCGTTTCCATGTTATTGCGGTAAATCCGAGCTGCCCATCAGATACTCGTCGATCGCCCGGGCGCATTGCCGGCCTTCCCGGATGGCCCAGACGACCAGCGACTGGCCGCGGCGCATATCGCCTGCGGAAAAAACCTTGTCGAGCGAGGTGCGGTAGGCATCTTCACCCCCGGTTGCGCCCTGCACATTGCCGCGTGCATCCAGCGCAACCCCCAGTTCCTCCAGCATGCCGGCATGCACGGGGTGTACGAAGCCCATGGCCAGCAGCACCAGATCCGCCTTGAGCCGGAACTCACTGCCCGGTACTTCGGTCATCTGCCAGCGGCCGTCGGCATCCTGCTTCCAGTCCACGCGCGCGCAGTTGATGGCGGTGACCTTGCCGTTTTCGCCTTCAATGGACCGGGTGGTCACGGACCAGTCGCGCCGTGCACCCTCGTCCTGCGAACTGGAGGTGCGCAGCTTGTTGGGCCAGTCGGGCCAGGTCAGGGCCTTGTTTTCCTTTTCCGGCGGGCGCGGCAGGATTTCCAGCTGGGTCACCGATAGCGCGCCCTGGCGGAAAGAGGTGCCGATACAGTCGGAGCCGGTGTCACCGCCGCCGATGACGATGACGTGCTTGTCCCTTGCGCTCAGGGCGACTGCGGGATCGATACGCTCACCGGCAACACGCCGGTTCTGCTGGGGCAGGAAAGTCATGGCGAAATGGACGCCACCGAGATTCCGTCCCGGAACATCCAGGTCGCGTGGCTGCTCGGAACCGCCGGTCAGCGCCACTGCGTTGAAATCATCCAGCAGCTGTCCGGCCGGCAGGTTGACGCCGACATGTTTCCCCGCATGGAAGGTTACGCCCTCGGCCTGCATTTGCGCGATGCGTCGATCGATAATCGTTTTTTCCATCTTGAAATCGGGGATACCGTAACGCAGCAGCCCGCCGATGCGGTCACTCTTCTCGAATACCTCCACTTCGTGACCGGCGCGCGCCAGCTGCTGGGCGCAGGCAAGGCCGGCGGGCCCGGAGCCCACCACGGCCACGCGCTTGCCGGTCTTGTGGGCGCTGATCTGCGGTTCAACCCAGCCTTGCTCCCAGCCCTTGTCGATGATGGCGCACTCGATCGTCTTGATGGTGACGGGGTTGTCGTCAATATTCAGGGTACAGGCCGCCTCGCACGGAGCCGGACAGATACGTCCGGTGAATTCCGGAAAGTTGTTGGTGGAGTGCAGGGCGGCCAGCGCACCCTGCCAGTCGCCCTGGTAGACCAGATCATTCCAGTCCGGGATGATGTTGTTGACCGGGCAGCCCTGGTGGCAGAACGGAATGCCGCAATCCATGCAACGGGCGCCCTGGAGCTTGAGCTGGCTCTCTTCCAGCGGGATGATGAATTCACGGAAGTGCTGAACCCGGTCAGCCGCCGGGGCATAGTTGCGCTCAAGCCGTTCGTATTCCAGAAAACCCGTCGGCTTGCCCATGCCTAGCGTCCTCCCTCGGCGGACTTGAGTGTGCTCGCCTGCACCACCTGTGTCTGCTGCAGTGCACGCCGGTAATCGACCGGCATGACCTTGACGAATTTCGGGAGGTATTCCTGCCATCTGCCCAGAATCCGGCGTGCGTGCGCGCTGTCGGTGTAGTGTGCGTGCCGCTCGATCAGCTGGCGCAGCCGCAGGGCGTCGTAGCGTGTCATGTCACGACTGACATCCACCAGGCCATGGGTTTCCAGGTCGCCGCCCTGGTGGTCGAGCAGTTCCAGGGCAGCGTCTTCCGCGGCAATCGGTTCGAGCTCGACCATTGCCAGATTGCAGCGCTTGTTAAAATCACCGCGTTCGTCGAGGACATAGGCGATGCCGCCGCTCATGCCGGCCGCGAAGTTGCGTCCGGATTCGCCCAGCACGACCACGATACCGCCCGTCATGTATTCGCAGCCATGGTCGCCGACACCCTCCACCACGGCAATGGCGCCGGAATTGCGGACCGCAAAGCGTTCGCCGGCCACGCCGCGGAAATAGCACTCCCCGCTGATGGCACCATACAGGACGGTATTGCCGACAATGATGTTCTCTTCCGGGATGATCGGGCTTTCCTGCGGCGGGTAGACCACCAGGCGTCCGCCGCTGAGCCCCTTGCCGACATAGTCATTGCCTTCGCCGATGAGCTCGAGACTGACGCCGTGGGCGACGAAGGCGCCGAAGCTCTGTCCGGCCGTGCCTCGCAGGGTGATGCTGATGGTGTCCTCCGGCAGACCCGCGTGACCGTAGCGCCTGGCGATTTCACCCGACAGCATGGTGCCGACGGTACGGTTGGTGTTCCTGATCGGCAGGTCGATCCGTACCGGCGTCCCGTTCTCCAGCGCCGGCTGTGCCAGCCTGATCAACTCATTGTCCAGTGCCTTGTCCAGCCCATGGTCCTGGACCTCGCAGTGATAGACACGGGTGCCCGGTGCGGCTTCAGCCTTGTGCAGTATCCGGGAGAAATCCAGCCCCTGGGCCTTCCAGTGCGTGATGGCATGGCGCATGTCCAGATGCTGCGACTGCCCGATCATATCATCGAAGCGGCGAAAGCCGAGCTGTGCCATCAGCGCGCGAATCTCCTCGGCCACGAAGAAGAAGTAGTTCACGACGTGCTCCGGCTTGCCGGTGAAGCGTTTGCGCAATTCCGGGTCCTGGGTTGCCACACCGACGGGGCAGGTATTCAGATGACACTTGCGCATCATGATGCAGCCCTCGACGATCAGCGGCGCGGTGGCAAAGCCGAATTCATCGGCACCCAGCAGCGCGGCGACGACCACGTCCCGACCGGTGCGCATGCCGCCGTCCACCTGCACGGCAATGCGGGAGCGCAGACTGTTCAGCACCAGTGTCTGGTGGGTCTCGGCCAGGCCGATTTCCCATGGCAGGCCGGCATGCTTGATCGAGGTCAGCGGACTGGCGCCGGTGCCGCCGTCATGGCCGGCGATGGTGACATGATCGGCGTGCGCCTTGGAGACGCCCGCGGCGACCGTCCCGACGCCGACCTCCGAGACCAGCTTGACGCTGATGTCGGCCTGCGGGTTGGCATTCTTCAGGTCATGGATCAGCTGTGCCAGATCCTCGATGGAATAGATGTCGTGATGCGGTGGCGGCGATATCAGCCCGACCCCCGGCGTCGAGTGACGCACCCGGGCGATGGTCGCATCCACCTTGTGACCGGGCAGCTGCCCGCCTTCGCCGGGCTTGGCCCCCTGGGCAATCTTGATCTGGATGACATCGGCGTTGGCCAGGTATTCTGCGGTGACGCCGAACCGCCCGGAGGCCACCTGCTTGATGGCCGAGCGCATGGAATCGCCGTTCGCCAGGGGCTTGAAGCGTTCCGGCAGTTCGCCGCCTTCCCCGGTGTTGGATTTGCCGCCGATACGGTTCATGGCGATGGCAAGGGTGGTGTGCGCCTCGTAGGAAATGGAACCGAAAGACATGGCACCGGTTGAAAAGCGCTTCACGATATCCGCGGCCGGTTCCACTTCGTCCAGCGGAACCGGCGCATCCGCGAACTTGAACTCGAACAGGCCGCGCAGTGTCAGCAAGTGCTCGCTCTGACTGTTCACGAGCTCCGCATATTCCCGGTAGGTGGCGGCGTTGTTTGCCCGGGCGGCATGCTGCAGCCTGGAGATGGTGTCCGGCGTCCACATGTGGTCTTCACCGCGCATGCGGAAGGCATAGTCACCGCCAACATCCAGGTCGTGCCGGTATATGGGGGCATTGCCGTAGGCATCACGGTGCCAGCGCACGGCTTCAGCGGCCACCTCATGGATGCCGATTCCCTCGATGGTCGTTGCGGTGCCCGTGAAGTACTTCTCGACGAACTCAGAGCCCAGGCCGATGGCATCGAATATCTGCGCACCACAGTAGGACTGATAGGTGGAAATGCCCATCTTGGACATCACCTTGAACAAGCCCTTGCCGACAGCCTTGATGTAGCGCTTCTGGACTTCCTCGGCGCTCAATTCTTCCGGCAGTCGCCCGCGGATGGACTCGAGCGTTTCAAATGCCAGGTAGGGGTTGATGGCCTCGGCGCCATAGCCGGCCAGGGTGGCGAAATGGTGCACCTCGCGGGCGGCGCCGGTCTCGACGACCAGTCCCGATTCGGTACGCAGTCCTGCCCGCACCAGGTGATGGTGCACCGCCGCGGTGGCCAGCAGCGCGGGTATGGCGATGTGATCGGCATCGACGTCGCGATCCGACAGGACCAGGATATTGTAGCCCTCGCCGATGGCCTGCTCGGCCTGCCGGCAGATGGACTCCACCGCCGCCTGCATGCCGGCCTCGCCCTGCACGGCCGGATAGCAGATGTTCAGGGTCCGGGAGCGGAACGCCCCTTCGGTATGGGCCTCGATATGGCGGATGCGCTCGATATCGGTATTGGTCAGAATCGGCTGACTCACCTCGAGCCGCATGTGGCCGTTGGCGGATTCAGCTTCCAGCAGGTTGCGGCGCGGGCCAATCAGCGAGACCAGCGACATCACCAGTTCCTCGCGGATGGGATCAATCGGCGGGTTGGTGACCTGGGCGAAGTTCTGCTTGAAGTAATTGGCCAGCGGCTTGGATTTGCTGGACAGCACCGCGACCGGATTGTCCGCACCCATGGATCCGATCGCCTCCTGGCCGGTCACCGCCATCGGTGTCATCAGGAACTTGATATCTTCCTGGGTGTAGCCGAAGGTCTGCTGGCGATCGAGCAGGGTGTCGCGATCCGGCTTCATCGGGCTGACTTCGCCCGGCAGGGACTCCAGGCGGATCTGTGTCCTGTCGAGCCAGTCCTGGTAGGCGTGTCTTTCGGCAAGTGCGCTCTTGAGTTCCCCGTCATCGATGATGCGGCCCTGTTCCAGGTCGATCAGGAACATCTTGCCGGGCTGCAATCGCCATTTCTTGACGATGCGTGCTTCCGGGATATCCAGTACGCCCATCTCCGAGGCCATGACGACCAGGTCGTCGTCAGTGATCAGGTAGCGCGCCGGGCGCAGGCCGTTACGGTCAAGGGTCGCCCCGATCTGGCGGCCATCGGTAAATGCAATCGCCGCCGGTCCATCCCAGGGCTCCATGACGGCAGCGTGATATTCATAGAAGGCACGGCGTTTTTCATCCATCAGCGGGTTGCCGGCCCAGGCCTCCGGAATCAGGAGCATCATGGCATGCGCCAGGGAGTAACCGCCGGTGACCAGCAGTTCCAGCGCATTGTCAAAGCAGGCCGAGTCGGACTGGCCCTCGGCGATCAGCGGCCAGAGTTTTTGCAGATCTGCACCGAACAGCTTAGATGTCATGGAAAGACGCCGGGCATTCATCCAGTTGATGTTGCCGCGCAGGGTATTGATCTCGCCATTGTGGGCGGTCATCCGGAACGGCTGTGCCAGGTCCCAGGAAGGGAAGGTATTGGTTGAAAAGCGCTGGTGTACCAGAGCCAGCGCCGAGCTCATCCGCTCATCTCTCAGGTCCGGATAGTAGACATCGACCTGGTTGGCCAGCAGCATGCCCTTGTAGCAGAGGGTGCGGCAGGACATGGACAAGACATAGAAGGACTCCCGACCCTGCAGGCCGGATTCGCGTACCGCGTTTTCCACACGCTTGCGAATGATGAACAGCCTGCGTTCAAAGGCATCGTCGTCGGCACTCCGGCCGCCCCTGCTGATAAATATCTGGCGCACGACAGGTTCCACCCGTTTGACGCTCTTGCCCAGCCCGCGGTTTTCGGTGGGGACATCGCGCCAGCCAAGCAGGGTCTGGCCCTCCTCGGCGATGGTGGCCGTCAACAGCTGTTCGCAACGTTCGCGGGTGCCGGCCTGGGCCGGCAGAAAGACCATGCCCACACCGTAGGATCCGGCAGCGGGCAGGGTGAACCCCAGGGATGCACATTCCTCGCGCAGGAAGGTATCCGGAATCTGCATCAGGATGCCGGCGCCGTCACCAGCCAGCGGGTCTGCACCCACGGCGCCCCGGTGGGTCAGGTTTTCCAGTATGCACAGGCCCTGACGAATAATTGCGTGGCTTTTGCGGCCCTTGACGTTGGCCACGAAGCCGACGCCACAGGCATCGTGCTCATTGGCAGGATGATACAGGCCTTGTTGGGGTGGTAACGTGCCGTACTTCATTGGCAAACCCTTCCGCTTGACGCTGTAGTGGATGCCTGATTCAAACGGCATCTTGTTTATCAATAAGTTATGGCTGCATACCTGACCAGGCAGGCAGTTACCCGGATGACATTAACTGCAGCCAAAAGGCCAAACAGTATAGCGCCGCCGGGCCGGCGGTTCAATTTGGGCGGGAGGGCTATTCCTTATCATTTTCAGGGGGATGGAGGATAGCCGACCGGGGTGCCCGGAGGTGGAAGGGACTTACTCGCTGTGCGCCTGCATGAAAACAATCCGGTAACCGCGTTTGAGCTGTTCATCGCGCGTCCGGAACAGGGCGGCCTCGGCACTTTCGCGGTCCCGGTAATGCTCCTTCAGGACGCGGCCGCCGGCCCCCTGGTAACCCCACTCGCGCACAAGGTTCCAGCCCTCGAGCAGGTCTTCCTGCAGGTGCAGGTGGTAGTAGCGGGGGGCCTTGTCGCCCTCGGGGGGAATTTGCATGTAGATCCGCATGTTAGTTCGTGGTGAGCGATGATGAAAAAACTGCCGCAGTGGTGCGGAGGAGGTTGAGTAAAAAACAATCTGAAGCCGTTACTGACCTTTTCGGTGACATAGGGGGACCGGGCCTTTGATTATAGATTGGTTAAATGAGTTGGTTTTCTCTGTGCGCTCTGCGCCTCTGCGGTGAAACGGGTTTTCTGAATATTTACCTAGATCGAGGGATTGAATGTGCGTTCGTATTCCGCGATGGCATAGCGGTCGGTCATGCCGGCGATATAGTCGGCAACGGCCCGGGCCAGTCCCTCCCTGCCCGTGGCCTGTTCCAGTTCACGGGCTTTGCGCCGCGCTTCATCCGGCAGCAGGCGGGGATCGTCGACAAAGGCCTCGAACAGCGCGGTGATGGTGCGCACCGCCTTGGCGCTCATACGGTGCACACGGTAATGGCGATACAGGCGGGTGCGCAGAAAGCGTTTCAGTTCCAGATCCTGTTCCTGCATATCTTCACTAAATGCAATCAATGCCGCGTCCTGGCGGCGGACATCCCCGATATCCGCAGGCGCAGCCTGCTCCAGTCTGGCCAGGCTGGTCTCGATCAGGTCGACCACCTGACAGTTGATCAGGCGGCGGATGACCTCGTGGATGGTTCGGCGGGGGGCAAGTCCCGGGTACAGACTGCGGACGTCGACGTATTGCGACTGGAAAAGGGCGATGTCCGCGAGCTCATCGACCTGCAGGAGACCGGCTCGGAGGCCGTCATCCACGTCATGGCTGTTGTAGGCGATCTCATCGGCCAGGTTGGTCAACTGGGCCTCCAGTGACGGCTGGCGTTTTTCGATAAATCGCCGGCCGAGTTCGCCGAGTGTTTCCGCGTTTTTCGGCGAGCAATGCTTGAGGATGCCCTCACGGGTCTCGAATGTCAGGTTAAGACCCTGAAACCCGGCGTAACGCTCCTCCAGTTCGTCGACGACACGCAGCGACTGCAGGTTGTGCTCGAACCCGCCGTATTCCCGCATACAGGCATTCAATGCATCCTGTCCGGAGTGACCGAAGGGGGTATGACCGAGATCATGCGCCAGCGCAATGGCCTCGGTCAGGTCTTCATTCAGGCCCAGGGCGCGTGCGATGGAACGGGCGATCTGGGCGACTTCAATGGAATGCGTCAGCCGCGTGCGGAACAGGTCCCCTTCGTGGTTGACGAATACCTGGGTCTTGTATTCCAGTCGCCGAAAGGCGGCGGAGTGGATGATGCGATCCCGGTCACGCTGAAAGTCGCTGCGGTAGGCCGGTGCCGGCTCCAAATGGCGGCGGCCCCTGGAATTCATGTCGGTGGCGGCATAGGGAGCCAGCAGGGAAATAAAGGGGTCGGTGTTGATTTCCTTTTGTTTCACTGCCGGAAACTCCCGCTGCGATGTGAAATTCGGCGCCGGTCCCCGTGGTTGTTTCCCGGTATCACCGGCGGCATTCCTGTCTTCGAGTCAATCAGGCGCATTCCGGTCGGGTCCGCATCTCCAGCATTGCCTGCAGTTCCGTGGTGCTGAAATCAGCGCTCACCACGGCCGAGCCGATCGACGTGAGCAGGACCAGGCGCAGGCCGCCATCGATGACTTTTTTGTCCACGGCCATCAGCGACATGAAATGCGCCGCATCCATGGTCTCCGGCGGGCGGGTCGGCAAGCCGGCACGCTGCAGTAGTGCTTCCGTGCGTGCCAGGGCGTCGACCGGCAGCCAGCCCTGGCGCACCGAGAGCTCGGCGGCCATCGCCATGCCGGCTGCAACCGCCTCGCCGTGCAGCCAGTTGCCATAGCCGGTGCCGGTCTCGATGGCATGACCGAAGGTATGACCCAGGTTGAGCAGGGCGCGCTGTCCGCTTTCCCGCTCGTCGGCGGCCACGATTTCCGCCTTGATCGAGCAGGAGCGCTCGATGGCGCGGGCCAGTGTCTCCTTGTCGCGAGCCTTGAGGGATTCCATATTGTCTTCCAGCCAGCCAAAGAAGCCGGCATCACGGATCAGGCCGTACTTGATGACCTCCGCAAGGCCGGCCGCCAGCTGCCGGTCGTCCAGGGTATCCAGGGTGCTGGTATCAATGACAACACAGCCGGGCTGGTGGAAGGCGCCGATCATATTCTTTCCCAGTGCATGATTGACGCCGGTTTTGCCGCCGACCGAGGAATCCACCTGTGCCAGCAGGGTGGTTGGAATCTGCAGGTAGGCAACGCCACGCTGGTAACTCGCCGCCGCAAAGCCGGTGATATCACCGATGACCCCGCCGCCCAGCGCTGCCAGGGTACAACCGCGGTTGAAGCGATGCTCCAGCAGTGCGGTGAAAATGCTGTTCAGTGTATCGAGCTGCTTGTACTGCTCGCCGTCCGGCAGAATCAGCGTGGCGAGTTCAAAGTCGCCCAGGTTAAGGCAGACCGAATCCAGGTACAGGGGGGCGATGGTTTCATTGGTAACGACCATGACCTGGCGACCGTGGATATGCGGCCTCAGCAGTTCGGACATGCCAAGCAGGTTCTGTCCGATATGGATCGGGTAGCTGCGTGCGCCCAGGTCAACCGTGAGTGTTTTCATCATCCGGATATGCAAGTGTTCACATCAGCATAGCGAAAAACCCTGCCATGGAGCAAAACGGTGCGTCATTCAGCCGCGGCATTCACTGTTTTCAGTAGCCGGATGATTTCCCTGACCACCTCTCGTACCCGCATTCCGTCCGTGTCGATAATGATGTCGGCTATCTCCCGATAGAGCGGATCACGCGTTGCCATCAATTCCTTTAGGCGGGCGCGCGGATTCCCGGTCTGCAGCAGGGGCCGGTTGCGGTCCCGCGCCGTGCGCTTCAGTTGCTGGTCAATCGAGGCATGGAGGTAGACCACCCGTCCCCGTTCCCGCAGGTGCCGCCGGTTCACCGGATCCAGAATGGCACCACCGCCGGTTGCCAGAATAATGTCCGGCAACCGGGTCAGGTCATCGATGACCGCGCTCTCGCGTTTGCGGAAACCCGCCTCACCCTCGAGTTCGAAAATCAGCGGAATGTCAACACCGGTCCGGTGTTCGATTTCATGGTCACTGTCATGGAATGCCATTCCGAGCTGTTTCGAGAGCTGGCGGCCTATGGTGGATTTTCCGGCTCCCATGGGACCCGTCAAAAACAAACTGCCCGGCATCTTCATGCCGGGCAGGTATGCCAGATTACGGATGTGCTGGCAAGGTTTGCCAGCATCCGGTGACTAGATATTGAGTTCTTCCTTGACGATCTTCGGGGTAACGAAAATCAGCAGTTCCGACTTGTCGTCGATATGGAGTTCCTTCCTGAACAGCCAGTCGATCAGCGGCAGATCGCCGAAGAACGGTGTCTTGTCGACCCTGTGGTTCCGCTCCTGTTCGTAGATACCGCCCAGGACCAGGGTTTCACCGTTATCGACCAGTACCTGCGTTGCGATCGTGTTGGTATCGATGCTGGGTACGCCTTCGTATACCTCGCCGACGCTGTCCTTGTTTACCTGCAGGTCCATGATAATGCGATCATCCGGCGTGATTTGCGGCGTAACCTGCAGGGACAGTACGGCATCCTTGAATGAAACGTTGGTGGCACCGCTCGACGTAGCTTCCTGGTAGGGAATTTCCACGCCGGATTTGATGTAGGCGGCCTTCTGGTTGGAAGTCAGCACCCGCGGGCTGGAGATGACTTCGCCCTGGCCTTCGGCTTCCATGGCAGACAGTTCCAGTGTCAGGAGGTGGTTGCCCAGTTTGCCGACCGCCAGCCCGAGCTGGCTCGAGGCGCCGATAACGGGCAGTGAAACCAGCAGGCCTTCAGTGCCGTCGCCGGGATCGAAACCGGTTTGTGCGCCGCCGGTCTCAAAACCGCCCCGGTGAGTGCCACCGGCAATCAGGAATTCGTTGTCCTCGAAGTTATTGGTGGTGCGTTTGGACAGGCCGAACTTGACACCCAGATCCTTGGCGAAGTCGTCATTTGCGATGACGACGCGCGATTCGATCAGCACCTGGCGGACCGGTACGTCCAGCAGCGCCACCAGTTTCCTCACTTCGACCAGTTTTGAGGCCACATCCTGTACCAGCAGTGTATTGGTACGCTCGTCGATCGTGGTCTTGCCACGTTCGGAGATCAGGGTGGTATCCTTGCTCTTCAACAGCTTGGCGATATCCGCCGCCTTGGCATAGTTGATCTGGATAAACTCCGAATACAGGGGTTCCAGTTCCTGGATCTGCTTCTGGGCTTCCAGCTCGAGCTTCTCGCGCGCCGCGATTTCCTCGCTCGGTGCGATCAGCATGACATTTCCGGTCTGGCGCATGCCGAGGCCCTTGGTCTTGAGGATGATGTCCAGTGCCTGATCCCAGGGAACATTCTTGAGTCGCAGGGTCAGACTGCCGCCGACGGTATCACTGACAACGATGTTGATGCCGGTGAAATCGGCGAGCAGTTGCAGTACGGAGCGGACTTCAATGTCCTGGAAATTTAGCGAGAGCTTTTCACCCGAATAGCCCTGTTCGTCCTTTTTCTTTGCTTCCGCCTCTTCCTCGGTGATTTCACTGACCTCGATCGTGAACTGGTTGTCCGACTGATAGGCAAGATAATCGTATTCACCCATCGGGGTGATGACCATGTGGACGTTATCGCCCTTGGCATAGGTGTCGATGCTCTTTACCGGGGTTGCAAAATCAAGCACGTCCAGCCGTCTTTCCAGTGATTCCGGCAATTGTGTGCGGTAGAAATCAACGATGACCTTGCCGCCTTCCTGCTTCAGGTCAACCGGTATGGACGGGTCGCTCAGCAGAACGATGATGCGGCCCTCGCCGTTTTCGCCACGGCGGAAGTCGACGTTGTCGATTTTCTTTGCGGCACCCCCGGTTGCCGCCGCAGCGGTTGCCGCAGCGGTCGACATTGCAGCGCCGGCGCTTTGTATGGTCAGCATTACCCGGTTGCCGTCCGAATGCGCTTCATAGGGCACCATTTCAGTCAGGTTAATGACAACACGGGTGCGCCCCTGGGCCTCGACGCTGGTCAGGCTTTCCGCCATGCCGATGCCGATTTCCTGGTTGCGCTGGGCGAGGCTGTTGCCAGTGTTCGGGAAATCAAGCGCAATCCGCGCCGGGTTGTCGATGGTGAAACTCAGGGGAGGCGGTGCAGGTTTGCTCAAGGTCAGCGTGATTAGCACCTTGTTGCCGGGCAGACCGGCATATTCAACGGATTGCAGCGTGTTGTCAGTTTCAGGTGCAGCCGCCTGGGCGGTGGCCAGGAAGCCCGCGGAAAGCAGGAGCCATCCCATGAGCAATCCCTGACGGGCGCATCGTCCCGTTTTCTTCAGTGACTGAAAAAACAGATTTTCGTTTGTGTGCACGCAGTGAGTAATGTATCCGATCATCGCCATTCCCCTGTGGGATTATTCCTTGATTGCGATCGAGGCCTGGCGTTCAATCCAGCCCCCGATACCATCAGGTATGATTTCAGTAAGTTCTACTTCAAATTCCGTGATCCGGGTTATTTTACCGTGATTCTGCCCTGCATAGTTACCCGGTTGTACACGGTGGATGGTGCCCTCTGTATCATTGATCAGTGCCCACGTCTCGTCATTCTGCTCCAGCGTGCCGACCATGCGCAGACTGTCCAGGGGATACTCCTCCAGCGGCTCGGTCGGCCGGTCGAAGTCGGGCTGAATGCCGGTGCCCGCGGTCCCGCCTTCCACCGGCCTGCGCTGGGAAAAGTCAGGCTGGGTAAAGGGGGCGCGCAGGTCGTTTGCCGCATAGGTGAAAGACTCGTACGGTTCGAACTCCGGGAGTGGCTCGATACTGGATTTCTGCCGGCTCTTGACGTCTGCAACGTAGGTTTCCAGATCTGCGGTGGGCTCGCCCGTGCAGGCGATCAGCGTCGCTGCCAGCGACACGGTACACAGGTTGCGCAGGTAACTCCGCTGGGTCCGTCTCATTTCCTGCCTCCCTTCTTTCCGGCTCCCTTCTTGCCTCCTGCCTCATGCTTCCTCTCGTCCTCCTCGAGGTAGCGGTAGGTTTTGGCGGTCAGGTTCATCACCAGGAAATCACCCTCTCCCTTGCCTTTTTTCGGCTTGATCTTGATGTCATGCAGCGTCACGATTCGCGGCAGGGCCGCGACCCCGCTGACAAAGTCGCCAAACTGATGGTAGGTGCCGACGACCTGGATACTGATCGGCAGTTCGGCGTAGAACTCTCTTGGATTTTCGCCCTGTGGCTTGAATAATTCGAATTCCAGGCCGCTGGAAAGGCCGGTCTGGGAAATATCAACCAGCAGATCAGCAACCTCGGTCTTGTTGGGCAGCTGCCGCAGCATGGCGCCGAAGGATTCGCGCATTTCTTCCAGCTGCTGTTCATAGGCTTCCAGATTCGCCGCCTGCTGGGCCTTTTTTTCGAAAATGACCCTGAGATCTGCCTCGTGCTGTTTGGCGAGTTCCAGTTCCTGCAATTGATCCTTGGTGTGGAACCAGTAGCCCAGAAAAATAACGCCGCCCACCAGGAAGAGGATGACAACGGCGCGTGCCGCCACCGGCCAGCGGGCGATATTGGACAGATCGAGATCGGCAAGATCCAGGTTCATGATGCGTCCTCACTGGTCTTATCATCCGCGCCTGGCGCCTGCCCCTTGCGGGATTTCTGAATTCCCCGCAAGGTGAAATTGGCAAACCGGCGCTTGCTCTGTGATTTCGTTATGATCTGCACAAGCCGCGGGTCGCCAAGCCATTCGGATGAATCGATGTTGCGCATGTAGTCCGAAACTCTTGCATTCGACTGGGCCATGCCATCCATGCTCAGGTTTCGCTTCGATTGTGAAAAACTCTTGAGATAAACACCCTCCGGGAGTGAACGGACCAGCTCGTCCATCAGGTGGACGCTTTCCGGACGGCTGCTTTGCAGTTCCTGAATGACATGCATGCGTGCCAGCAGGTCAGCCTTCATGGCTTCGAGTTCCTTGATGCGGCCGATGCGTTCGTTGAGGATTTCGATCTCGTTTTCAAGAAAGGCGTTTCTTTCCTGCTGGTTATCGATGAGGCCACTGACGTGCAGATGGGCCAGCAGAACGATGAGACCGGCCAGCAGTAACGAAATGACCGCCGTGATCCCGAACTCTTTCTGTTTCTGCTTGCGCAGTTCCTCACGCCAGGGAAGCAGGTTGATATGTGCCATGTCAGTCGAAGCTCCTTAGTGCCAGTCCGCAGGCAATCAGCAGTGCCGGGGCGTCATTGCTCAGCGTCTGTGGTTTGACCCTGGCTGAAAGGGACATGGAGGCAAACGGATTGGCAATGGATGTTTCGACGCCAAGCTTGTCCTGAATCATTTCATCTATGCCGGGGATAGAGGCACTGCCGCCGGCGAGCAAGATGTGGTCAACCTTGTTGTGCGCACTGGACGAATAGAAAAACTGCAAAGACCGGCTGGCCTGTTGCGTCATGGCTTCCTTGAAGGGCTCCAGAACATCGGTCTGGTAATTCTCAGGCAGCCCGCCCTGGCGTTTCGCCATCCCCGCTTCTTCATATGACAGGCCGTAGCGACGCATGATTTCTTCCGTCAGCTGCTTGCCGCCGAATACCGTGTCACGGGTGTAGATGCTCTTGAGGTCATGCATGACGTTGAGCGTGGTCATCGTTGCCCCGATGTCGATGACGGCCACGGTTTTTTCCACGCCCTGGTCAGGCAACTGGTCGGTCAGCAGTGCAAAGGCGTTTTCACTGGCAAAGGATTCCACATCCATTATCCGGGTATGCAGCCCCCCGGTCTCGATAGCGGCGTTGCGCAGATCCACATTTTCGCTGCGGCAGGCGGCCAGCAGTACTTCTATCGTATCAGGGTTCTGCTCCGATGCTCCGAGAACCTCGAAGTCGAGATTGACTTCCTCCAGCGGATACGGGACGTACTGGTCGGCTTCCAGTTCGATCTGACCTTCCATGTCATCCTCGCTCAGCCCGGCGGGCATCGGAACGACCTTCGTGATGACTGATGAACCGGCAATGGCGGCTGCCACGTCCCGGGTTCGCGTGCCGGAGCGTTTGACGGCACGCCGGATGGCTTCACCAACCGCATCCACGTCGGTAATATTCTTTTCGACGACGGAGTTGGGCGGAAGTGGTTCGACCGCGTAGCTTTCTACCCGGTAGCGTGAGCCCCCACGGCTGAGTTCCAGTAACTTGACGGCCGTGGAACTGATATCGAGACCCAGTAGGGGTGGCTGAGCTCTTTTAAATAGTTGCGCGAATGGCACAATATTTCCTTTTAGTTACCCAGTGTTGTAAAACAAAGGTAGTTCGGCGCATTAGAGTGTATTGCCAACTGTTTGTCAACCAACCAGCTAACACATAACGAATGCTATGGTATTACTATCGGAACATTTCCTGTTTTGTTGAGAAAAAATTGTCGTGATCACTGGCTATTTAAGTTAACCGGGTTGCATCATGTCAGTTCCTTGAACCCGGTCACAGGTTACCCATCTGCAATGATATTTCGCCGACTCGGACTTTCTATACTGTACCTGGCGCTTACCGGACTGCTTGCAACATCTGTGTTAGCCCTTGTTATATATATAAAAATAGAGCCCCAGCTCCCCTCCATCGAGGTGCTTCGCGACGTCCGCCTGCAGGAGCCGCTGCGTATCTATACCCGTGACAGAAGACTGATCGCCGAGTTCGGCGACAAGCGGCGGACACCGGTGCAGATCGAGGAGGTACCGCCCGTGCTGATCCAGGCATTCCTTGCGGCCGAGGATGACCATTTTTTCGAACACGGCGGCGTCGATCTGCCAGGACTGCTGCGTGCCACCTATGATCTGGTGCGTACGGGCGAGAAGCGGCGCGGGGCCAGCACCATTACCATGCAGGTCGCCCGGAACTTCTTTCTTTCCACGGAAAAAACCTATCTGCGCAAACTGACCGAGATCCTGCTGGCACTGAAAATCGAACACGCTCTCAGCAAGAACGAGATACTCGAACTGTATCTCAACAAGATTTATCTGGGGCATCGTGCCTACGGGGTGGAAGCCGCTGCACAGGTATACTACGGCACGGATATCGGCGACCTGTCGGTTGCCCGCATGGCCATGATCGCGGCGCTGCCGAAGGCACCCTCCCGGGTTAATCCGATCAGCGATCCGGCGGCGGCGCTCGAACGCCGCAATTACATCCTCGGGCGCATGAACAGCCTCGGGTATATTGATTTGCCGACCTACAAGGCTGCCGTGGCGGAACCGGATGGTGCCGTACTGCACCGGGTACAGGCCGCTGCCAGTGCGGAATATGTGGCGGAGATGGCCCGACTTGAAATGGTGGAACGCTATGGTGTTGGCGTGTATACCTCCGGATACGAGGTCGTGACGACCCTGGAAACGTCACGCCAGGAGGCGGCCAACAAGGCGTTGCGGGATGATTTGCTGGCATACAGCCGGCGTCACGGTTACCGGGGGCCGGAGGCAAAGCTGGAATTCGCTACCGCCGACCCCGCTTCATGGGAGGCTCTGCTCGCCGATTATGCCGAGACCGGCGGACTGGCGCCCGGACTGGTAACGGCGCTTGGCGAGAAAGAATTTGAAGTTTATGTTAAAAAACAAGGCGTTGTAAAGATAAACTGGGAAGGTATGTCCTGGGCAAGGCCCTACCTGGACGTCAATCGTATGGGGAAGTCGCCCAGGCAGGCCAGCGATATCGTCGCCGTCGGTGACGTGGTCCGTCTGCAGGCGCGGGATGATGGCAGCTGGCAGCTGGCGCAGATCCCGCGGGTGGAAGGTGCGCTGGTATCCCTGCGCCCGGATGACGGGGCGATCGTTGCCCTGGTGGGAGGATTCGATTTCAGGCAAAGCAAGTTCAATCGCGTCACCCAGGCACAGCGACAGCCCGGTTCGAGCTTCAAGCCGATCATTTATTCCGCTGCGCTGGAGAAGGGTTTTACCCCTGCCAGTCTGATTAACGATGCGCCGGTGGTGTTCGATGACCCCGCGCTGGAGTCAACCTGGCGTCCGGAAAACTACAGTGGCCAGTTCTACGGTCCCACCCGGTTGCGCGAGGCACTGTACCGGTCGCGCAATCTGGTCTCGATCCGTATCCTGCGCGCTATCGGAGCTGACTATGCAACCCGGTATGCAGAGCACTTCGGCTTCGAGGCCGACAAACTGCCCCGGGACCTGACGCTGGCCCTGGGTAGTGCGGCCGTTACCCCGCTGCAGATGGCGCGTGCCTTCGCAGTTTTGGCCAACGGCGGCTACCTCATCGAACCGCATTTCATTCATCGCATCCATGATGCCGACGGTGCGGTCATCTACCAGGCCAACCCGCTGGTCGTCTGCCCGCACTGCGCAGCTGATCTGGAAGGGATCGATGCCGCCGGCGGGCAGAAACTCCGCCTGGCCAGCCAGGAACTGTCGCCGCAAAATGTGTGGCTGATGACCTCCATGATGCAGGATGTCATCCAGCGCGGTACCGGCAGGAAGGCCAGGGTGCTTGGCCGGAGCGACCTGGCGGGCAAGACCGGGACCACGAACGACCAGATGGATGCCTGGTTCTCGGGTTTTCAGCGCACACTGGTTACGACTGCATGGGTGGGTTTCGACAAGCTGAAACCGCTGGGGCGGAGGGAAACCGGCGGACGTGCGGCACTGCCCATGTGGATTGACTATATGCGGGTGGCGCTGGACGGTGTCAAGACTTACCGGCAGGAGCCGCCCGAAGGGCTGGTAACCGTACGGATCGATCCGGCAACCGGGCTGCTCGCACGCAGTGGCCAGAAAGCGGCTATATTCGAAACCTTCCGCAAGGAAAATGTACCCAAACTGACCAGTGAGTCGCTGACATCGGGTACTGCCGGTGCGGGGGACGGCATCACGGAGCAGCTGTTCTGAGCCTATTTTTTCAGCATCTCCAGGGCGGTGCGGATGTCGTTGATGGATTCCTGGAAGGCGGCCTGTTCGGCGGTGTCCAGCGGCAGTTCGACCACTTGCTCGATGCCGCCGCGACCCAGAACGGCCGGCACGCCGATCGTGATATCGTGCTGTCCGTACTCACCGTCCAGCACGCAGACACAGGGTAGCAAGCGGCCTCTGTTGTTGCTGATTGCGTCTACCATGGTCGCGATCGCTGCGGCCGGTGCGTTATAGGCGCTGCTGGTCTGGCGCAGTGCAAGGACCTCCGCGCCGCCCTGCCGGGTTTTTTCGTAGATACGCTTGATGGCATCCGCATCCAGGAAGTTGCTTGCTGGGACCCCGTTGACTGTCGAGAATCGGCTGAGCGGCACCATCGAGTCGGCGTGTCCGCCAATGACCATGGCGCGGATATCCTTGATGGAAAATCCGGTTTCAGCGGCCATGAAGCTCGCCATGCGGGCGGTATCCAGAACCCCCGCCTGGCCGAATACCCGGTGCCGTCCCCAGCCGGTCCGCTGCCAGGCATACCAGGTGAGAATGTCGATCGGATTGGTGACCATCAGCAGCAGGGCATCGGGTGCGTGTTCGAGCACTTCATCCACGATGCTGTCGGTGACGGCGCGATTGACCTCAAGGACATCGCTGCGCGACATGCCCGGCTTGCGGGGCGAGCCGGCGGTGACGATAACCAGTTCGGAATTCTCCAGCAGCGCCGGATCGGTGCCGCCTGTGACCTGGGTGTCGAAGGCGAAATAGGGCGCGGACTGGCGAATATCGAGGGCGGCACCGGCGGCCGCCCCTTCCCGGATGTCCAGCAGCACCACTTCCCGGCATAAAGCCTGTTGCGCGATTGTCTGGGCGGTTGTTTCACCGACACGGCCGGCGCCAATGATGCTGATCTTGTTCATGCGGGTTTCCCTGTGGTGGTTTTTTTCAGAGCCAAGTATATCGGGGGCAGGCGGTGCTAGCGAACCAGCTTGATCAGCCCCGGGAGGCGGGGCTCACCGTCGGGGTACTGGTCGTTGATCAGGCGCAGCTGTTCCTCGGGATAATTGGTCAGCGGTGATTCCCTCGCCAGGTCGGCATATCGCATACCCTTTGCGACCTGAACGATCTCCAGTTTTTTTCCGCCGGCGAGCTGCCGTTCCGCCGCCGTCAGGGAATGCAGGCTCCCGGCCGTTTCCTCTATGGCGGCATCATACTTGCCGGCGTCGGCGCGGTTTTTTGCCGCCCCGGCGACGATGAAGGCGTTATCACCCAGATACTGCACCACGTAGCGCACCGACCGCTTCCCCCAGGGGGTGTTGGCGTCGGCGAACGCCGTATACCCGTCGAGACCGCCGGCCGTGAAGGGCCGTCCCTGGCGCATGTCATCAAGACCCATGCGCTCCTGCATGAAGCGCGCCGGCGGGATACGCTTGTTGCGTTCGGCAAAGGTGACCTGGATGAGACCGTCGTTGCTGCGTGGCGCGGAGATCAGTTTCTCCGGGTGGTTTTCGATGCGCCAGCCTTCCGGGAAGGTCAGCGAGAAATTCATGTCCCGGTGGTAGAAGTAATTGTCCCTGACGATACCGTCCCGGGGACTGTCACCGAAGGTCAGTCCGTCCAGGGCATGGAGAAAGCTGTCGCGCCCGATGCGGGTGGTCGCAGAGGTTTTGTATTGGCGGGCCGCCGCGACCACCTCCCTGAGGCGGGTGTCATTGTCGGGATGGGTGGCGAACAGGCCATGGTAGACATTCGGTTCGCGGCCTTCCTGTTTCGCAACGGCCACCTCGAAGGTCTCCTGGTTTTTCAGGATACCGACGACTTTCAGCATGGCCTCGGGATCGTAACCGCTCCTGGCCAGGTATTCGGCACCCAGGCGGTCCGCTTCCAGCTCATATTCCCGGCCATAACCGCGCACCACGGCGGTACCGACCATGTCCGTGAGGGTGTCGACGCCCTGCACACCCGTGGAAGCGGCAACCACGGCACCGAGCAGACCCGTCATGGTTGCCGTGGTCTGCTGGCGCACGCTGTGGCGGGCGGTGACATGCCCGATCTCGTGGCCGAGCACCGCCGCCAGTTCGGCTTCGGAATTGAGGTAGGCCAGTAGTCCGCGGGTGATGTAAATGTAGCCGCCCGGCAATGCGAAGGCATTGACCGCGGTGCTGTCCAGAACGGTAAACCGGTAGATGAGGTCGCTGCGATGGCTGTGTTCAGCCAGCTGCGCCCCGACCCGCTGCACTTGAGCCTCCAGTGCCGGGGCTTCATAGCGCGGCATTTTCTTGAGAATTTCCGAGTTATAGCGACGGCCCAGGCTGATTTCCTGGGACTCGGACATGAGTACGAAATCACTTCCCCCGGTAACCGGGTTGCGTGCGCAGCCGCCGGCCAGCAACGGGGCCAGGAGTAGCAGGAGCAGCAATTTCATGGTGGCCGGCACGGGTTTGTCAGTGGTTCACCGGCGCGTCCGCCAGCGTCATCATGGCGGCCGGGTGTCGGACGTTGATCCTGAGGCCGTTGCGATCCTGCTTGACCCAGCCGCGGACTTCAATCTCCCGGCCACTGAGGTTTTCCGGGAATTCCGGGCTGAAGTTCACCAGGTCCTCGCGGGCCACGCGGATGACCAGTGGTCCATTGATATCGATCCAGACGGCGCGCGGTGAGTAGCGTATTTCCGTTACGCTGCCGCTGATGAGGCGAAATCCCCGGGTGTCCGGCGACAAGGTCCCGCCCGGGGTCACTTCATAGGCCGCCAGTCCCCACAGCCCCCGGTGCGCCTGCCGGGCCGCATCCTCGAATTTCCGGTAGCAGCTTTCTCCCCAGGTGTTGGGCGGTACGACCAGCGTGGTGGCAAGCCCCTGCCTGAGAAGCGCGACGGCAATACTCTCGCCGGATTCCAGAAATGCATGCGCCAGCTCACGGCCGTAATGGTCCTGCCGCTCCTTGCCATATTGCAGTAGCAGGGTGTGGTTGTGTGAATCCAGCAGTTGTTTCAGTGCCGTGCGTGCCTCCGTGGCGAATGGCTCGCCGGCCTTTCCCGGGCGGCTGATTTCCGGGGTATTGATGCCGATGATGCGCAGCCGCCGGCCGTCTGCGAGCCTGACGGTGTCTCCATCGTAGACCCGGGCGGTCGTTACGCGTTCACTGATATGGCCGGCCGGGCAGTCAGCGGCGCTAGCCGGGCGGCCGGGGCCGAACAGGGCGATTGAAAACAGCAACAGCCGAAATGCAAAAGGGGCGACCGAAGCGGACGCCCCCTTGACGGCAAAGGCATGATGCATTTGCCGGTAATCAGTTTTTTCCGTAGCGGCGGCGGAACTTGTCCACCCGGCCGCCGGTATCGACGATTTTCTGCTTGCCGGTGAAGAACGGGTGGCATTGCGAACACACCTCGATCTGCAGGTCCCTGCCAACGGTCGAACGGGTCTCGAAACTGGCGCCACAGCTGCAGGTTACCGTGATGCCGGCATATTCCGGATGGATATCGGGTTTCATAACAGCCTCTGAAAATGTCCATTACCTGATTTTCCACAGCGGTGATCCTGACTGTGAAAAGGCCGGCGATCATACGTGATTTGCCCGTAACGGGCAAGGTGCCTGTTGCCGGCCCGGGCCGTAAAAGCGCCGTCCATCAAAAAGTTGGCTTGCGCCCTGGCTGGCCTCGGAAAGGCAGTATTCGGGCGCTATGACGCGCTGGTTGCGGTTCCGCCGGAGATGGCGACAGTGCGAGGCGGTCCAGTAAACCCCCTTCGCCGATGACCGCCTTCCAGAGCAGCCGGTTCATTCGCAGGCAGGCAACCATCGGGGTGCGCGAGGTCTGTCTGATCCGGTCCAGTTGCCATTGCAGGCAGCGCAACCGTTGCCGTTTTCCAGCCGGTGCCTGACAAATGGCCTGTTCTATGGTGTGGCCACGCATGCGCTCAAAGGCTTCCGGATTCTGGCGGGCGAGTCTAGCCCACTGGTCAAAATCGAACGGCGTTCTGGTACGGGGCACCTTCATCCGACGCTCCGGTTGTTGTTATATGCGCGCTCGGATTATTGTTGTACCGAGGCACAGCCAGCTTAACATGACTGCAGGCCGTACTGCCACGGCCTGTTGATAACTTTTTATTACTTTTTTTAAAACAATAAGTTATATCAGTTCATCCTGTGCATATCCTGTGGGCAGGGTGTGTGGTGGATGGGTATAAGTGCCAGTCGGCGGAAGCCGTTCGCTCTCTTGACCGGGCTCGCAGCCGGCGATTTGTCTCGCCATGACAGTCCATCTGGCTGACCAGGTCATGGCGGTCCCGGCAAACCTGACAGCCGTTTGTCCGGACGGTCATGCACGCCCTTTTCATCACGGGTTTCAAGCGTGAGCAGGCACATGCGGGTCGTTCATGCCATGGGTTATGCCACCGGTTCACTGCTGATGATATGGTCCAGCCGGATTTCATGTTCCCTGCCGGTTGTGCTTGCGGCAACCAGATACTCCGCACTCCGGCGGGTACGCAGGTCGGTAGGCAGCAGCGATTCCACGTGAATGGCCCCCGCTGCATCCCGCCAGGCCAGTCGTAGTCTGGTGTGGTGCATGATGGCCAGTTCGAATTCGCTGTACCGGCTGCAGTCTATCGGAATGTAGTCAGTCATCGTCACGCCGGGCCGTTATTGCAACTTCAGCTTCATTCAGGCCGATTTCAACATGAAACTCAATGGGCCGGCAGCAGACAGTGCAGTCTTCGATGTAATCCTGGCCGCCGGCGGATGCGTCCACCATGACTTCGATGGCTTCGCCGCAATAGGGGCAGTCAAGCCGATGTAACATGCGCTGAGCCGGCCGGCAGCCAGTACTGCAACAGTTCGTCGAGGTAACGCCGTCCCCTTGCCGTTGTCCGGATGATACCGTTGGTGTGCTCGATCAGCTTCCGGCTGGTACCGGCGTGGATGGCCGTGCGTGCCGCGGCAATCGGCAGACCGGTTGCCAGAGTAAAATCCGCGGCGCTGAACCCCCCGTCAAGACGCAGGGCATTCATGGCGTATTCCAGCACCGCATCGGCGGGTGTCAGTTCCATGCGGCGCTGTATGCGCCCGGCACTGTGTGCCGTGTCAAGATATCTGCGCGGGTGTCTTGTCTTTACCGTCCGGATGATCGCCCGGGCGGCGGTATCGGTCAGCTTGCCGTGGGCGCCGGCGCCGATACCGAGATAATCGCCGAAGCGCCAGTAGTTCAGGTTGTGGCGGCAGTGACTGTCGCCCCGTACCCAGGCGGATACCTCATAGCGTTTATAACCGCCTTTACGCAAATGGGCGTTGCCTGCCTGCTGCATGTTCCACAGCGCATCTTCAGCCGGCCGCACCGGCGGGTGCCGGGAAAACGGGGTATTGGGTTCGATGGTGAGTTCATACCAGGAGAGGTGATCCGGCTGTAGCGCCATGGCTGTTTCCAGGTCAGATACGGCGCTGGCGGGGGTTTGCCCCGGCAGGCCGAACATCAGGTCCAGGTTGATGTTATCGAAGCCGGCATTCCGGGCGGCCTCCATGGCGGCAATGGCCTCCGCGGCGCTGTGTATGCGTCCGATGCGCTCCAGCAAGATGTCCTGAAAACTCTGTACGCCCAGGGAGAGCCGGTTGATGCCGGTCCCGAGCAGGTCGCGGAAGTACGCCCGGTCCACGGTGCCGGGATTGGCTTCCAGGGTGATTTCGGCATCCGGCCGCAGCTTGAGGCAGGTCCGTACCCCGGTCAGAATCCGGTCCATGGCCGTCGGTGTGAACAGGCTTGGTGTGCCGCCGCCGATAAAAACGCTTTGCAGCGTGCGTCCCCACACGGCGGGAAGATCCTGCTCGAGGTCGGCGATCAGGGCATTGACGTAGTCACGTTCCGGAATTTCGCCATACGTTTCATGGGAATTAAAATCGCAGTAGGGGCATTTGCGCACACACCACGGGATGTGGATGTAAAGCGACAGGGGCGGGGTTGCCGTGAAATCGAACATACTGCCGGTTACTGTATGGTCTGCGCCTGGTATTTGTAAAATATGAAAATCCGTCACGATCGGGAGCGCGCGGATACTGCGTCAATATTCCGTTGCAGGTGTTCCGGGAGGCGGACTTATCCAGGCGCATGCCCTGGCGGCATTTGACCGCCTGACAGCCTTTCCCGCTTTTTTTGACGCGGATCAAGGCACGGACGTGCGATCTATAATAAATAAAACCAGCAGACACGTAATCAGGGCTTCCGCCGGCCTGTGGTAAAGACGGAGGCGGGGGCTAAAGGTTAAGGGGCAATCAATAATGGTCTGCAAATTACATAATAGGAAGAGCATCCGATGAATACCGTTATCGAAAGCCAGCATCGATTTCTTACCCATCCGTGGTATTCCATGGGCCAGGCCATACCGGGCGAGTGCGGGCTGTGCATCAACGAGACGGCGACGCGTGCAAGGGCGGGTCTGTTGAACATATTATCGGGAACCACCATTTTTCTGCTGCTGGCGGCACCGGAACTGGATCCGGTCCGCTATGTGGCGCCGTTTGTGATTTTCGAAATGGTATCCGCCGCAATTTTCGGACTGACCCCGGTCAGTCCTGCTGGTATCATGGGCACGGTATTGACCATGAAGATCCGTCCGGTATGGAAACCGATCAAGCCGAAACGGTTTGCCTGGACGCTGGGTGCCACGCTGGGCGTCTGTTGCCTGACGTTCTGGATGCTTGGCATGACCCAGTGGATTATCGCGGTTCTGGGGATATGCTTCATCCTCACCTGGCTAGAGGCCGTCATGGGATTCTGTGTCGGTTGCTGGATGTATTCCCTGCTGGTCAAATGTGAGGTTTGTCAGTTGCACTGAATAACAAAGGGGGGGGCAATGGATAATATTCATCATGTTGAGGTTGTCATTCACGTCGATGAGGCGCTCAGCGAGGAGCAACGGGCCGGTCTGATCAACAACCTGCAGGGATGCGAGGGCGTGGAACAGGCCAGATTCACATCAGGCCGCGAGCACCTGATGGTGATTGACTATGATTCCAACAAGCTGCACGCCGATGATGTGCTTGGATATGTCAGGCTGGAACATGTGAATGCGGAACTGATCGGAATCTAGTGTATGCCCGGCGTCGATGCAGCAGTGCTGTGGTGTCATGGAGTGTGCCGTCCGCTTTTGATTGCAGCAGAATGCATCGTTCAAGGCCCGGCTCGGCTTGACGCATGATTGAATCGGGCCATCGCAGTCCCCGGCCCTGTCATTAATTACCGGATTCCGTTCCGGAAGCAGAAACAGGTGAAAGCCAATGGGTAGCGTAGATGCCGGTGTTACTTTGCATATTGATGAAGATACCACGCATGAAGAGCGTGAAAGTTTTCGTGACACCCTGTTGGCGTTGAAGGGTGTTATGGCGGCAGCCTATCACGATGAAAAACCGCATTTGATGGTCATTGTCTATGATCCGGAACAGGTCAAATCCATCGAATTCGTCACTGCCGCGAAAAACGCCGGATTGCATGCTGAGCTGATTTGGTGACTGAAAACACCCCGGGCAGTCGACTGACTGCCCGGGGTGAACTGCAGCGGGATTCGCAGCAGTAATTTACTAAGGCGTACATTAGTAAGCCGACATTCAACCGTCCGTCCCCGCTCCCTTTGAAGGGGCGGATCGGGAAGGAACCTTCCGGTACCGGCAGGCTTTTGCCGCCGGGCGAGACCGCGGGTCAGGGATGGTATTTTCCGCACGGGTCCGGATTGTAGCGGCATGTTTCCCGCCACACTATTTGCGCACTCCGCCTGCCGGGCTGGACGCCACCACCAATGCAGGGTGTCTTGCGGGTTGTTGCAGGTGCCGCGCTTGCGGCACAGGACCGGGTGAATTCCCGCGTCCCCTCTCTACAACCTAAGTACAATTTATTTCAGTTGATTTGCTGTATAGCATCATTATTCAGGAAAGTATTACAGGGGATTAAGGCGTCGGGACAGGACGCTTGTTTGTGCATACAACTACCGCCAGGGTGGGCAGTAACCAACAACAACACCTTGGAGTTGCACAATAATGAATACAACAATAACAGGCAGAATCCCGTATCCGGTTTTGCTGATGGCCATACCCGTAGCGGCGGTCCTGCTGCTCATTCCGCAGGGTGCACGTCCAACCAGCAACAACCAGAGCATGGTGCAGGATGTCTATTCCGAGCCGGCTATCCGGCCGCCGGTTTCGGCAAGTTCGCCTGTCGAGGTGACAGCGGTGGTGCAGCAGGAGTCCACACAGGCGCAGGCCGTCAGGGATATCTGGGGGCGGATGCGCACGGGGTTCAAATTGCCGCCGGCAATCGGACAGTCCGTTCAGGCGCATCTCGATACGTTCCGCAGACACCCGCATCATGTAGAGCAAACCTTACGCCGGGGAGAACCCTACCTGTTCTACATTCTGGACCGCGTGGAAGCGCGCGGACTGCCTGCGGAACTAGCCCTGCTGCCGATGGTGGAAAGCGCCTTTGATCCATTCGCCAGGTCGCCCACAGGCGCGGCCGGCCTCTGGCAGTTCATGCCGACGACGGCAACACATGTCGGGCTGCACCAGGACTGGTGGTACGACGGCCGCCGGGACATCATCGCGGCAACCGAAGCTGCACTGGATTACCTGACGGATCTGCAACAACATTTCGATGGCGACTGGCTGCTGGCCCTTGGGGCATATAATGCCGGCAGCGCGCGTGTGAAAAGCGCAATACGGAAAAATCGCATAAGGGGAAAACAGGTCGATTACTGGCACCTGCCGCTACCCGCGGAAACCCGGGATTATGTACCGAAACTGATTGCCCTGAAGATGATCATCGATGATCCTGCCGCCTTCAACATAACCCTGCCCGCCACGGCGAACACTGCATACTTCAGGGTCGTCGACACCGGCGGGCAAATCGATCTGCACGTGGCCGCCCGGCTCGCGGAGGTATCCGTCGACGAGCTTCAGCGGCTTAACCCGGGAT
>Ga0210096_1000053_pt1 | contig 57330 bp, 58 predicted proteins | sample China_Galinas_PW_4_FD_184864 | JGI IMG/M metagenome (GOLD analysis project Ga0210096, IMG submission 184864) | Wetland microbial communities from San Francisco Bay, California, USA, that impact long-term carbon sequestration - China_Galinas_PWA_D2... | ecosystem: Environmental > Aquatic > Marine...
TGTCCTCGCCCGCCGCCGTCCAGCCGTCAAATGCCTTCGGCGTGTCCGCACCCGAGACATCATTGTCCAGCACATTGCCCGACACAACGCTCGCAGCATCCTCCGTCACCGACTCCGGACCGTCGTCTGCAGCACTCGGACCGTCATCCTCGAAGCGGATAATGCCCACTTCACCCGAGCCGCCCAGGTCGATGCTGTCCGTGGCCACGTCTCCGTCACCGTCCGTGACCGTCACCACCGCCTCCAGCACGTTCGTCCCCAGGAAGACCGCCTCGTCGTAACTGCCCGCCGGCGTCGTCCCGTCGCCCGCCGTCGGATGCAGCAGCGAGTCATACTGCGTCACCGTCACCGTGCCGTCCTGCGCCAGTGCAAAATGCAGAACCACCGTGCCGCTCGCATCGTTGCCCGCACGCCCCGTTACCGTCCCGTCAGCCTCCAGGAAGAAATAAATGTCCGTCCCGTCCGTCGTCTGCAACCCCGACAGCGAAGTCAGAATGTTCAGCGACAGCGCCTGGCTCGCGCCCTCGTCGTCCGCGCCCGCATCCCCCGAGGCCGCCGCCGAGGAAACCAGCTGCACCGCCGCCTGACCGATCGGCGTCCCGTAAACATCCGGCGTGCTGTAATCGTCCAGCGCCGCGTTCGCATCCCCCGCGTCCGCACCCACCGACTCGTCCAGCGTCAATGACGCCTGCGCCACCGCCGTAATGTCCGCGCTCGGACCGTCATCCTGGAAATGAATCAACCCGCCAATATTGACAGTAGCGGTAGCCGTATCACCGTCAGCGTCGGTAACCGTGACGACGGCCTTTAATACAGAACCCTGCAACGAAACAGATTCATCGTAACTATCGTCGCCAGTTAGTTGACGGAGGGAATCGTACTGGGCAACCGTCATCGTCCCGTCACTACTGATACTGATCGCAAAGATGACATCAGCCCCGGCACCGCCTGCACGGCCCGTTATCGTGCCGTCGGTTTCCACGTATAGATTGATCGCCGTGCCGTCGGTTGTTTGCAGCCCGGAATACGTGCCGTTCGCAACGATCTGCAGGGATATTTCGGTGGTTGCGCCCTCGAGATCCGCACCCGTTGCCGAGCCGGAGGTCGTGACCGCCAACACATTCGTTACCGCACCGATCGGAACCCCGTACTGGCCGCCGAACGGATCAGCAACATCACCCGGCACATCTTCATGCGGCGTATCGCTGCCGCCCAGCGTCTCATCCAGTACCAGTGCTGCATTAGCGATAATCTGTATATTGGCACTGGGTCCGTCATCCAGGATCGCCACGTTCAGTGCGTTGGTTGCCGTGTCCCCGTTGCTGTTGGTCACCACCATAGTGAAATTGTCACTGACGCCTTCCGATGTCCCCGTGCTCTCAGTGTCCTGGTGGTCAGTGGTGTTGTCACTCAGCAAATAGCTCCAGCTGTAAACCCCGCCGGACTCGGTGACGGTCAATACACCGTAGGTGCCGTCTACCACCCCGCCGCCGGTTACATCCACGCCGTTGATTACCACGCTCGTAAGCGTGCCGTCACCCGCGTTGATCGCGAATGTCCCGCTATCCGTCTCCGCATTGCTCGAAGGGTTGCTGCCATCCGCCAGCGCTGCCTCGTTCACCACACCACTGGCGGTAACGACTGTCGGCCCCGCCTGCAGCGGGCCCAGCAGTTCCGGTTCGGGATTGCTGAAAGGCAGCACCCGGTTGTCGGTCTCATGGCCGGGATTGGGCGTGACGGCATCGTCCGGATTGGCGATAAAGAATGCGGGATGGCCCTCATTGCCCTGTGCTGTCGCCGCCTCACCGGCGCCCGGCGCCGGCAGGTCCCGGGACGGGTCCATGCCCGCGATAATGGCCTTGTAGATACTCGAGGGATCCGACTGCAGGGTATCCGCGAGTTCGGGATGGCCCGACAGAAGTTTTTCATTGCTCAGATCGGCGGTGGAATCGGAAGCCAGATTGACAGTGCTGCCATCGAGCAGCCGGATGCTGGCACTGCCGTCGGCGCCGGATTTCAGCACATCGCCGGCATAGATAAAGTCACCCGCCTGCAGGGCCACTTCCTGGCCGTCGCGGATCACGATCACTTCACCCTGAACCGAGGTCACTACCCCGATATGGGTCACGGCGGACTCCGAGCCCGCGTCGATTGTCAGCATCTCGCTGAGGCCGTCAGGTATAATCCCGGCCATGGCAACGGTCTCGCCGGCACCGATCTCATGCACGGAGCCGTCGGCGAAGCGAATGCGAATATGCGAATCCTCACCGGTGGTGATGACGTCATCCGCCAGCAGTTGTGCATTCACACCCAGCGGTTCGCTCGTGCCATCGGCGTGGATGACAATTGCGCTTCCTTCCAATAGCTCGATGTGGCCAATCTGGGGGCTTGCCATGATCTATTCCTCTTAACCTCATGTTTTAAAAGATATTCGTCATTAATCCGAAGAAACAGCCGTTGCCGGCATGGTTTTCCGCTTGCTACCTGAAAATATCACACAGATAAAAGCGCCATACCATGCGACTTAAGTCCAATATCGAGACAGGACATTTGTCGATTCTGGACATAACCATATCGACACACGCCTTGTATCTATTTAGTGCGCCGTATCGAATCGGGTACAAAGCCTCAATGCAGCTTGTTCCAGACGTCAGGAATCCGGCAGAACGGCGTCTGAACCACCTCATGATCCCGATTTCCCAATGGTTCACAGGATTGATGGCGGTTCTTCTCCGGTGTCATAGCGCCGGACTCATATAACATCGATATGGCTTGCCAGAGCCTTGCCAGCACCGTCGTTCGCAACATAACCCCGTGCACACCCAGCGAGAAAGCCGCCTGGACCCTGTCAGCGTGGTCATGGTCGACCAGAAGCAGTGTTCGGAGCGCGGGATAACACGCATGGATCGTGCGCACGGCAGCAGCACCGTCACACGCAATCACGGCCTCGTCCAATAGCAATATGTCGCTGCGCCCCAGTGCCAGCCAGGTTCCCGGCGCATGGATACTGGATGGCATCGCCACAATATTGCCGCCCGGGCACATATCCAGCAGGTCAATGGCACTTGGCAATGTTGCCTGCCCTGCGGATATGACGGTCAGGTTTATAATTTTCATATCTTATTGATTAATATAATAATTATACTATAGGCCGCTGTTGCGTACCGTTCAATTGGACTTTGGTACCAGCGAGTTCATGGACGCATTCCAGATTTCGTCCAATTCCCGGCGTGATATGTCAAAGTTTTGACTCAGTTTTGCCGATAGTTTCCAGGTCGCGTCTTTTAGAACAAATTTACCGATGAACTTGTTCAGCCTTCGGTCTGCCACCCTGCACCGCCTGTCGGTTTTCCTGATCGCCGCGCTGATCAATGGTGCCTTGACCCAGCGAGGTCTGGCCGGTGAGTTTGCCCTTTCAAAGCAGGTATTGACGAAAATCGAGCAGCAATACGGTGACTATGCCCGGCGCCGGGTGACATTCTGGCAGGACCTGATGACCACCAACGGCCAGGCAGATGACCTGGAGAAGCTCAGGTTGGTCAATGACTTCTTCAACCAACTGAAGTTCGTCAACGACATCGACCACTGGGGCAAGGAGGACTACTGGGCAACACCTTTGCAAATGCTCACGACGAACGGCGGCGACTGCGAAGACTTCTCGATCGCTAAGTATTTCACCCTGCGCGAAATGGGCATACCCGCCGAGCGCCTGCGCCTGACCTATGTCAAGGCACTCAAACTGGATCAGGCGCACATGGTCCTCACGTATTACCCGACAGCGGATGCCGACCCGCTGGTACTGGATAATCTGGAGGCAAGCATCCGCACCGCCTCTGAAAGGGATGATCTGCAACCTGTCTACAGCTTTAACGGCGAAGGCCTGTGGCTGGCCAAGTCGCGCGGTGCCAGCATGCGAGTCGGTCGATCCGAACGCCTGAGCCGCTGGACCGAGGTCATTGCCCGTATTGACAGGGAGGAGATACCGCTGGCGCGTTAAAGTTCCGGTGCATTTGCCAGGAGGTGTATTTATACTGCGCATACCTCGGGCACCCCGGTTTACCAATGACCCTCTACCGACAAATCGTCTTCAGTATTATCCTGCTGTTTGCCCTTGGATTTATCGGAACCGTCTTCATCAGCACGGAAAACATGCGCTCCTTCCTGGCGACCCAGCTTGAATCCCACGCCCAGGACACCGCGACATCACTGGGACTCTCGCTGTCTCCGCACATGCAGACGCACGACATGCCGATTATCAGTGCCATGGTCGACGCAATTTTTGACCGCGGTTACTACCGGGAGATCTCCCTGCAGTCGGTCAATGGTGAAACACTCCTGAAACGCTCAAGCCCGCTGGAATCCGTCGATGTACCCGACTGGTTTATCAAGGCCACCCGTCTGCAGCCGCCCACGGCCGAAGCCCTGGTCATGTCCGGCTGGAAACAGGCCGCAACGGTACATGTTACGAGTCACCCCGGGTATGCCTACCGGGAACTGTGGTCGAATACCGTTGATACCTTCTGGTTGTTCCTGGTATCTGCATCCATCATCCTGATCCTGGCCCTGGTCGCAGTCAGTCTGCTCTTAAGGCCATTGCGCAGGGTTGAGGATCAGGCTGCAGCGATCTGCAACCGCTCCTATCCCGTCCAGAAAGTGCTGCCGCGCACCCGCGAGTTGCGGCGAGTTGTCCTGGCCATGAACCGGGTGGCGGAAAAGGTAAACGCCATCTTTACTGAACAGTCCACCCTGACCGAGAAGCTGCGCGAACAGGCCTACAAGGACCCGGTCACCGGCCTGGGGAATCGGCGCTATTTCAATCGCCAGATGCACCGACTGACGGAAAGCCGTGATGAAGCGGCACAGGGCGCCTTTTTCCTGGTTGAACTCCACGGCCTGAATGCAGTCAATGAAACAGCCGGTTACCCTGCCGGCGACCTCCTGTTGCGCCGGGCGGCCGAGATCATCCGCAAACACATCGCGCATATGGAAAATTGTTTTGCGACACGCTTGTCGGGCGCCGGTTACGGTGTTGTCACCGTCGGGCTCGGCAAGACGGATGCGGAATCCATGGCGGAAGAACTCTGCCATGAATTGCTGCAACTGCAACTCGAAGGCCTGACGGACAACGAAGACATCGTGCACATCGGCGTTGCCATGTGGAAACAGGGCGACAAGCTCGGCGGATTGCTCGCGGAAGCCGATATCGCCCTGCGCGCCGCACAGGCAGCAGGCCGCAACTGCTGGCGACGCTATGAGCCGCCTGCCGCAGAGCAGGCGGAAGTGCACGGCACGGGACGCTGGCGGGTATTCCTGCAGCAGGTGCTGGACGATGGAAATATTTCACTCCACATGCAGCCCGTCTACGGGCTTGGCGGGGAATCGGCGGTGCTGTTACACAAGGAAATACTCCTGCGCATCCCGGAACCGGGCGGCAATGATATCTGCGCCGGCGTCTTCATGCCCATGGCGGAACGCCTCGGCCTGGCCAGCCGCATTGACAGACTGGCCATCGAAAAGCTCCTCGATGGCATGACGAATAACGACAATGACACATCCGTTTATGCTGTCAACCTGTCGTCGGCATCCCTGCATGACCCGGCGTTCGTGCAATGGTTGTACGACTGTTTGCAGCAATCGCCCGGGATCGCAAAACGCCTGCAATTTGAATTTCCGGAATACGGAGTGATCAAGAATGTCCGGGGGACCCGACACGTCATGGAACGACTCGAGGCGCTGGGGTCAGGTTGCGGCATTGATCACTTCGGCCGCGGATTCTACTCATTCGGCTACCTGCGCAGCATCAGGGCCAGCTACCTGAAGGTAGACGCCAGCTATACCCGCGGAATAGACCGCGAAGAGGACAACCAGTTTTTCATCAAGGCATTGACAGACACGGCACACAGCATTGACATCAGGGTCATTGCTCAGGCCGTTGAAACCGACGCCGAGCGCGACCGGATTGAGTCATTGAACCTGGATGGTATACAGGGCTACCTGACAGGCGCGCCGGAACCCTTGCCGCAATAACCGGTTTGCGGAATGCTAGAGGATATCGTCTTCGTCGACCATCAGGTCGCCGAGTTCATGCAGGTCGCTGCGCATGTTTTGCCTTTTTGACAACTTCTGCTGGGCGGCCTGGGGAAGATCCGTCAGCAGAATCAGTTTCTTCTGTATCAGGACATCGACGAGGTCTTCGATAACGCGGATGGTTTCGACATCCGATGACGACAACTGCTCACGGGCGTTTTCCAGGAATGCCCGCACATCCGGATGCGACAGCGGCAACTGTTCAGCGCCGTCCTCCTGGCCCTGTTCAGAGAGACCGATGATTCCGCCATCCGCAGCACGAATTATATATGGCATAACAGACTCCCTGTCGGCAGGTGAAAGTCCCGCCTTTAACGTATCACGCTATTAATAATCAGCTAAATATGAGCGCTATATAGCCGATGACATTGTCCATATACAGCGGGAAAACAGCCAGTTGGCACAAATCCGGATTAAATCCGGATTAGATAACTATTGTATCTCAATGAATAATATGAAATTATGCGGCCACTAAGGGACAGCTTTGAGATTATGGCACAGCAAGGAACCATACCGAAAGAGCACTGGGAAGTCCCGTCCGACGGGTCAACGCACGATGACCCGCTGCTTGGATGCCTGCTGGCACTGACGAAATTCGAACACAAGCCGCGCACGGCGGACGCGCTCACTGCGGGTCTCCCGCTCGTCAACAACAAACTCACACCCGACCTGTTCATCCGGGCGGCGAAACGTGCCGGACTGTCCGCCCGTATTGTCAAACGACCACTTGATCGCATTTCCAACCTGGTGCTGCCGGCCACACTGTTGCTGAATGGCGGACGTGCCTGCATCCTCGACCGGATCAGCCGCGATGGGGTGGCGCGCATCGTCCTGCCCGACTCCGGCGCAGGAATGAAACATCTGCCGATCGATCAACTCGTCGAGGAATACAGCGGCTATGCAATCTTCATTCAGTCGATGTACCAGTTCGACGAACGCACCAGGGATACCGTCATCGCCAGACCCAGACACTGGTTCTGGGACACCCTGGCACAATCCTGGCCAATCTATGGCGAGGTGATACTGGCCTCTCTGCTGATCAATCTCTTCGCGCTCGCCTCGCCGCTTTTCGTAATGAACGTCTACGACCGGGTGGTACCCAATCATGCCGTCGAGACGCTCTGGGTACTGGGTATCGGCGTCGGTACCGTTTTCTGCTTTGACCTGCTGATGAAGACCCTGCGCGGTTATTTCATCGATATTGCCGGCAAGCGTGCGGATATCATCCTTTCAGCAACGCTGTATGAACGCATCATGGGAACCAAACTGGCGGCCCGTCCCCCTTCAGTCGGTGCCTTTGCCAACAGCCTGCATGAATTTGATACGTTCCGGGATTTTTTTACATCGGCCACCCTGACGGCATTTATCGATCTGCCGTTCGTGTTCCTCTTCATCCTGGTTATCTGGTTTGTCGGCGGCCCCCTGGCAATTGTTCCGTTAACGGTAATGCCGTTTTCCCTGTTTACCGCCTTCATGCTCCAGCGTTCGCTCGCCGGCAGGATCCAGGAATTGCTGCGCCACTCGTCGCAAAAAAATGCAACCCTTATCGAAAGCCTTACGGGCCTCGAGGTCATCAAGGGATTGGGGGCGGAAGGTACGCTGCAACGCCGTTGGGAAAAGATATCGGGCACGATTGCGCATATCGGCCTGCAGACACGATTTCTTTCCTCAAGCGCAATCAATATCACCCAGTTCATGCAACAGATGGCCACGGTCGCGGTGGTTGTCTTTGGTGTCTATCTGATATCGGAAGGCGATATAAGCCTGGGCGGTCTGATTGCCTCAACCATCCTGACCGGGCGCGCCCTGGCGCCGCTGGCACAGGTGGCTGGTATCCTGACACGCTACAATCAGGCCAAATCCGCGTATTCTTCGACTGACTCGATCATGTCAACGCCGGTTGAGAGGCCCTCGGACAAAATCTTCCTGGACCGGCCGCGAATTTCCGGCAACATGGAATTCAGAAATGTCTCGTTCAGTTATCCGGGACAATCCGTTGAGGCGTTAAACAATGTCTCATTCAGGCTGAAGGCCGGCGAACGAATCGCCATCATTGGCCGTATCGGCTCCGGTAAAAGCACGATCGAGCGTCTGATAATGGGTTTCTACGAACCCGCATCGGGTTCAATCCTCATCGATGGAACCGATATCCGCCAGCTTGATCCGGCGGACCTGCGACGCAGCATCGGCTATGTGCCACAGGATACTTTTCTGTTCTACGGCTCCGTCAAGGACAACATTATGATGGGAATGCCGCATGCGGATGATCAGGCGGTGCTGGATGCAGCCAGCATTGCCGGGGTATCGGATTTCGTCAGCAAACACCCCTCAGGCTTCGACATGCAGGTGGGTGAACGCGGCGACAATCTTTCCGGTGGACAGCGCCAGAGCATAGCCGTTGCACGCGCCCTGCTCCGCAACCCTCCGATCCTGGTCATGGATGAGCCCAGCAACTCCATGGACAACACAACGGAAGATCTTTTCAAGAAGCGTTTCGATCAATGGGTGGATGACAAGACGCTGATACTCGTTACCCACCGCGCCTCCCTGCTGAGCCTGGTCGACCGGATCGTTGTCATGGATAGCGGCCGGATCATTGCGGACGGCCCCAAGGAGGGCATTATGGAAGCCCTGAAACAGGGGCGGATCAAGGTGCCCAGCTCATGAGCGGGATGCTGAAAACACTGTTTCGACCGCGCACCCATTCCATCGACGAGCATGACGTGGCGAAAATCTATGGTGATGACTCACCATTCATGACGGATACCAATGCGGCGGTGCTCATCGGCGCCAGCCGCACCAGCCATTTCATCCTGATCGCAACGGCCGCCTTTTTCCTGATCGCGCTCATCTGGGCCGCTTTTGCCGAACTGGATGAAGTCACCCGCGGCGAAGGCAAGGTCATCCCCTCCGGAAAAATGCAGGTCATCCAGAATCTGGAAGGCGGTATCGTATCCGAGATCCTGGTGAAGGAAGGCGAGATCGTTGAAAAGGGGCAACCCCTGCTGCGCCTTGACGATATCCGCTTCTCGTCCAGCTATCGCGAGTCCCGCTCCAAATACCTGTCACTGCTTGCCAAGGCCGCGAGGCTCGAGGCCGAAACAAATAACCAGCCCATTGAGATGCCGGAGTCGCTCTGGAATGAAGACCGGGACCTGGTTGAAAACGAAATCGCCCTGTTTAATTCCCGCAAGGCCGGACTGGAGTCAAACCTGAGCATCCTGAAGCAGCAGGAATCACAGACCAAGCAGGAACTGGCTGAACTCGACGCCAAGAAAAGCAAGCTGGCTCGCAGCTATTCGCTACTGAAGGAAGAACTCTCCATATCTGAACCGCTCGAGCAGGAAGGTGCCATATCCGAAGTCGAGATTCTCAGGCTGAAACGCAGCGTCAACGATCTACGGGGTGAAATGGAAGCCGCCACACTCGCCATCCCGCGCCTGCAGGCTGCGCACGAGGAAGTGAGGAACAAGATAAAGGATCTCGATATCAGCTTCCGGACCGATGCCAGGACGGAACTGAATGACGTAAGGGCCGAACTGGCGGCGGTCAAGGAAACCCTGAAGAGCCAGGAAGATCGTGTCAGCCGCACGCTGGTCAAATCACCTGTCAAGGGTGCCGTCAACCAGATCATGGTGACAACCATCGGCGGCGTCATACAGCCAGGCATGGATCTGATGGAGATCGTACCCCTGGAAGGCAGTCTCCTGGTGGAAGCCCACGTCCGGCCGGCCGATATCGCCTTCCTTCGACCCGACCAGCATGCCAAGGTCAAGCTGACCGCCTACGATTATGCCATTTACGGGGGACTCGACGCTAAACTGGAACACATCAGTGCCGATACCATTACCGATGAGGACGGTGAAAGCTATTACCTGATCAGGGTCAGGACAGATCGCAACTACCTTGGCAGCGAGGACCATCCGCTGGAAATCATCCCGGGAATGACCGCCACGGTTGATATCCTGACAGGTGAAAAAACGGTCCTTGATTACCTCTTGAAACCGGTCCTCCGTGCCAGGGAAAGGGCCTTAAGGGAAAGGTAGCAGGCATGATTAAACCTGACAGCATAGCAGCGGCAGGGGATGCCCGGGAAAACAGGCGCATCCTGATAGCAAGTGACAATATCAATCTGGTAAAACACTACGCCAATGTCCTCAAGAGCGGATTCTCACTTGCCTTTGCCAGAGACACTTCACAAATACAGGCACTGATTCAGGACAACCCGCCCCGGCTGTTGTTGATCGACCCGGCCTTTAACTCAGGCAAGGCCATTCCATATCTGGCGGTCCTTACAAAGGCATCACCCGGCATCCGCATCCTTGTTATCGGCAGTGAATCGCTCAGTACCGAGGCGCAGGCGGCCCTGTTGAAGGCAGGGGTACACGGATTCTGCAGGCAGGACACAACCCCGGCACTGATCGCCAAGGCGGTACAATTGGTCAGCGAGGGGGAATTCTGGCTGCAACGCCGGCACCTCGCCCAACTGATCCGGGATCTTGCCAGTGAAATCAGGAAATTACCCCCTGAACCCTCAGCAAACCTGGTGAACGCCGCCAATTGCCTGACCCCCAGAGAACTTGAAGTGGCTCGTATGGTGCACAAAGGCAATAACAACAAGAACATTGCCCGCATGCTCGATATTTCGGAGCGGACCGTGAAGGCACATCTCAGCGCCATATTCAGAAAACTGAATATTGACAATCGGCTTCAATTGGCCTTATTTTTCAATAAAATAACTTGAAATTCTTAGGTAATATCAGGACACTCGCGCCATCTGTCCGAAAGTCGGGCAAACAGTATAGTCGGAATGGAGAACCTACAATGCCTCACACCACATGCGCATCAACGATTACCTTGATTCTCGGGTTATCTTTGGCAACCGGACTGCAGGCGGCATCGCTACAGGAAACCGTCAGGGAAACGGTCGAATCCAACCCGGACGTACTGATTGCCAACAGCGAACGGAATACGGTAGAGCAACAGATGGAACAGGCGCGTGCCGGCTTTTTCCCGCAGGCAGATATCACGGTGGGTGAAGGCTACGAGTATAGCGACAATCCCATCACCCGAAGCAGCGACCAGGGCGCGAGGGGCTTCCACCGTGAAGAAGCCGAAATTCTGGTCAGGCAGCTGCTGTTTGACGGCCAGGGCACGGAAAGCGAATTCCAGCGGCAGCGTGCACGTGTCAATTCCCGCGCCTACGAATCGTTCAATACCGCCGAATTGACCGCCCTGAAGGCCGTCGAAGTCTATCTGGACGTCCTGAAGGAAAAGCAACTCGTCGATCTGGCACAGCAAAACCTGAGCAACCACCAGGAAACCTACGACCGTATCGTCAAGCGTGGTGATAGCGGTGTCGGCAGCAGGGCCGATGTGCAGCAGGCACTGGGCAGGCTGGCCCTGGCGCAGAGCAACCTGATGGCCGAGGAAAACAGACGTGACGATGCCGTCGCCTCCTTTGTGAAGGTCGTCGGTCATGAACCTGAAGGTCTGGAAGAACCGGAATCGCCCGAAGACCTGGTGCCGGTGACCATCGAAGAGCTGATTGAGACGGCCCTTGATAATCATCCCGCCATGAAAATTGCGGAATCCGACGTAATAGCCGCCGAGCAACAGCACAATGCCGCCAAGGCATTGTTCTACCCGCGTATCCACCTGGAGCTTCAGGGGTCACACAATAACAATATCGACGGCGTCGAGGGCAGGAACAATGATGCGCTCGCCATGTTCAGGGGCCGCTACAATTTCACCGGCGGCAAGGATATCGCTAGACGCCAGGAAACGGTGAGCGAACTGCAGCAGGCCATGGAAATCCGTGACCGCACCCGACGCGAGATTATCGAGAGTGTCCAGCTTTCCTGGAATGCCTATGAAACATCAAAGGAACAGCTGAAGTATTTCAAGACCCATGTTGACGCCAGCGAGGCGGCTCTCGTTGCCTACCGCAAACAGTTCAACCTGGGGCAACGTTCCCTGCTAGACGTACTCGACCAGGAAAACGAAGTCTTTGAGGCCAGAATCAATTATGTCAACGGCCAGAACGAGGTCGCCTTCTCCACCTACAGAATTCTTGCCGGTGTCGGCAAGCTGATGTGGGCGCTGGACGTGCCACTGCCCGAAGAAGCCGATACCATCCAGGAACTCTAAATCGACACCTGGAGCCAGGTAGCCGGTACCCGCCGGTTACCTGCTCTGGCTGTGCCAGGTCGCCATACAGAACCTTTCTTTCAACCGGCACAGATAACAGGATCATCCTCTCATGCTAGATGATCCCATCATTTTCTCGATATTCCTCATCTTCACCGGCGCCACGCTGCTGGCCAGCATCGCGCTCTTTGCACGCCAGTCGATGCTGGTCGCCTATATCCTGCTGGGTGGACTGGCCGGACCCTGGGGTTTCAATCTGGTGAACGACGCCTCGATCATCCAGCAAATCGGGCATATCGGTATCATCTTTCTGCTGTTCCTGCTGGGTCTGAACCTGCAACCCTCACAGTTACTGCGCATGCTGCGTGAAGCCATTGTTGTTACCGTTGCAAGCTCATTGGCCTTTGCTGCAATCGGTACCCTGCTGGGCCTGGCATCCGGCTTTATGCTCCACGAAAGCCTGATTATCGGTTCGGTTATGATGTTCTCCAGCACCATAATCGGACTGAAACTGCTGCCGACCACCGCCCTGCACCATCGCCACGTGGGTCAGGTCATGATCAGCATTCTGCTGCTGCAGGACATCCTCGCAATCGGGATCCTGCTGTTGCTGGAGGGCTTCTCCGGCACCGGCATGGAGTGGGGACAGGTTGGCAAACTGGCCATTGCCGTTCCCCTGCTGGTGGTGGTTTCTTTCCTGTTCGAGCGCCATGTCCTGCAGCGCCTCATGCGGCGCTTCGACACCATTCAGGAATATGTATTTCTGGCGGCTATCGGCTGGTGCCTGGGTATGGCCGAACTGGCCAAGGTAATGGGACTGTCCTATGAAATCGGCGCCTTCATCGCCGGAGTTTCCCTCGCCACCAATCCGATCGCCCTGTTCATCGCCGAGAGCTTCAGGCCCTTGCGGGATTTCTTTCTGATCATGTTTTTCTTCTCACTGGGTGCCGGCTTCAATATTGGCATTCTTCCGGAAATCGCACTACCCGCTACGGTTCTTGCCATACTCATCCTGTCCGCCAAACCGATAGTCTTTTCCGGATTGCTGCAAGGCAGCGGGGAATCGAAGGGGCTTTCCCGGGAAATCGGCGTGCGGCTCGGGCAGGTCAGTGAATTTTCCCTGATGATCGCCATACTCGCCCTTGATACCGGCGCCATCAGTTCAAGGGCTTCATACCTGATACAGACAACCACCCTGCTCACATTCATTATATCCGCCTACCTGATAATGCTGAATTACCCCACACCGATCGCGGTGAGCGAGCGCCTGAGAAAAGACTAGAAGCGTCCCCGTACCATGGAGTACTCCATGGCGCATCTGGAACTGTGTTACCAACCTGATAATTCCCCCCACAAGGGATGCCCTTGGAGGAATTGGCTGTTTGCATTGAATTCCGGTCATTCTGTATATTACATTTTTGTTACATTCGAGTGACAAACTCGAAACACTTGCCGACGTTCACAGGCGTTTTCACAAACCGCATCGCCACGGACAGGGCAACACATTCATGGCAAGCATCAATGGAGGTGTTTCATGGAAGATCAACCGGACTGACAGGCCTGGACGCTGCATCATGGATATACTCCTGATCCTCGTTGTCATTGCTGTCATCGTAGTGGTGTTCTTCGACTACACCAACGGCTTTCACGACGCCTCCAATATCATCGCCACAGTCATCGCCTCGCGCGCCATGACACCGGTCCAGGCGGTGGTTATCGTTGCCGTGTTCGAATTTCTCGGCCCGCTGCTGGGTGGGACGGCTGTGGCGGACACCATCGGTACGTTTATCCACATCGGTGATCTTGATGCCATGCCGGCTATGGCCATTATCCTCTGCGGCATTTTCGGTGCCATCGCCTGGAACCTTGTTACCTGGTGGTTCGGCATCCCGTCCTCATCATCGCATGCGCTGGTCGGCGGACTGACCGGGGCGGTAATGGTCTCCGCCGGCGCAGACCACGTCGTCTGGGGTTTCCAGGAGCTGGGCCGTGGTCATTTCACCGGCGTGACCAAGGTCCTCCTGGCTCTGATTATCTCGCCCATCGTCGGTTTCTGGGTGGGTTTTACCATCCACCGAATGATGAGCTTCCTGCTCCGTGCCGCCAGGCCGACCGTCAACAGAAACCTGCGACGGGTGCAGTTTCTCACCGCAGCCGGACTGGCATTTTCGCATGGAGCCAACGACGCCCAGAAAAGCATGGGCATAATCACCCTGGTACTCCTGCTCGGTGGATTTATCCCCGAGTTCGAAGTGCCATTCTGGGTGGTTCTCACCTGCGCGACGGCCATCACCCTCGGCATCATGTCCGGCGGCTGGCGGATTGTGCGCACAGTGGGGTTCGGAATCTACAAGGTTCGCCCGCTACATGCACTGGACGCCCAGCTTACCTCGGCATCGGTGATCTTCAGCGCCTCCCTGATCGGGGCGCCCGTATCCACCACCCACGTGGTCAGCTCGTCCATCATGGGCATCGGTGCATCGGAACGGCCCAAGGCAGTGCGCTGGGCCAAGGCCAAGGAGATCGTCAGCACATGGGTGATCACCATCCCCGGCGCGGGTATGGTCGCCATCGCCGCCTACCTGCTAATTCATTTCATCTTTGGTTTGGCATAGGTGCCGTGGCAATTCTTGCTGCCTGCATGGCTGAGAACTGCACTAAATTATACGAGGAAACAGGAACATGAATAGCAAATCGGATTCAGTAGTTAGCAGACTGGTCGACCGGGTATTTCCCAGGACGCCCAATTTTTACGGTCTTATTAACGATCAGTGCGATGTCCTGGTTGAGGCGATGGAAGCCTTCGTCTCCTACATGGAAGATGGCAACGAAGAGAAGGCGAAGGTCGTACGGGCTATTGAAAAGCGTGGCGATGAAATCAAGACACGCAATATCGATATCCTTAACCGGTCTTTCTCCACACCTATGGATCGCGAAGACATCGACAGGGCCATCATTACGCTGGACATGGGGATTAACTACGCGAAAACCGCCACCCGTGAGATGGAGGTCCTGAGCCTCGATCCGGACCCGTTCATGCTGGAAATGGCGGTTGAATACAAACACGCGGCAGAGGCATTGCAACAGGGTTTCCGCAAGTTGACCGTCACTCCAGTCGATGCAGAGCAGGATGCGCGCGCCGTGCGCAAGGCAGAACGTAATATCGAAAAGATTTACCGGCGCGCCCTCGCCGCATTATTCAAGGTCGATGAAATGGTCAGAAAACTGGATGCCGGCGAGGAGGGCTCGAGGGCCCAGGCCATGCTCACCGTGGTCGATATATTCAAACGCCGCGAGATATATCGTCACCTGTCCAACGGCGCCGACCGGCTGGCCCGTGCTGCCGACCATCTGCACGATATTATCGTGAAGATTTCCTGATAACCGGCCCTCAGACGATTGTCATCCGGGATCGGGCTGCGTTGCAACCGGCATGGGTAGCCCTACGGACAGCCCGGCCACGCATCGGGGTTTTCATGCATTTATGCTTTACAGGCAGGTGGTAAGCACACCTGGATTCCCGCCCGGCCCTATGCCATCTTAATGAACGGCACCGAGGCAATGGAAGCGATGATAGCAATTGAAAACACCATCAGTGCCAGCTTGAACCGGCACGGGAATCGCTTTGTGCAATGCCTTGTTTTTTCGAAAATCGACATATCAGTTTCAAGTACAGTTTATGTACAGTCCTCAGTAAAAACCTATAAGGTTGTTTTACTTCCATCCCAAAGGGGATTTTTGACCTCTTCGTTCCTTGTCCCTTAGGGACAACGACTGCGTCCCTGCTATCTCGCCATAAGAACCGCGGCTCGGCTCTGACTTCGGGTTCTCTTCCTCTTCGGGGAATACACCCCGGAAAAAACAACCCGCTTCGAACGGATCGTTTTTTCTGGCGTCCCCAAGGGGATTCGAACCCCTGTTACCGCCGTGAAAGGGCGATGTCCTAGGCCGACTAGACGATGGGGACAAATGGTGGAGCTAGGCGGGATCGAACCGCCGACCTCTTGCATGCCATGCAAGCGCTCTCCCAGCTGAGCTATAGCCCCGAAAATGAAGCGCGCAATTTACGTGAACTTCCTGCCACTGTCAAGCGCACCTTTCCCAGGATGATTCTCTTACTTATTGTAAACCCACGCTTATTTTATGCCATCCCGATCAGCCTTCCCGTTGCCGCTGCTCGATCTTTGCCCAGGAGTCCCGCAGGGTAACGATACGGTTGAAAACCGGCCGCGACACTTCAGAAAACACAGGGTCCACGCAAAAATACCCTTCCCGTTCAAACTGGAAGCGCTCGCCGGCAGCGGCATCCCTCAGTGCAGGCTCCAGCACGCAACCTGTCAGCGTGCGGAGCGAGTCGGGGTTCAGGTAATTCTTGTAATCCTTGCCCTCCTTTGCCGCATCCGGGACAGGGTGAGTGAACAAGCGGTCATAGAGACGCACCTCCGCTTCCACGGCATGGCGCGCGGATACCCAGTGGATAACCCCCTTGATCTTGCGCCCCTCCGGATTTTGCCCCAGGGTTGCCGGATCATAGGTACAATGCAATTCGATGATTTCTCCGTGCTCGTCCTTGACGACTTCTTCGCAGCGGATGACATAGGCATTGCGCAGACGCACTTCTCCGCCCCCAACCAGTCGCTTGAACTTCCCGGGTGCTTCCTCCCGGAAATCATCGCGGTCGATATAGACTTCGTTACAAAACGGGACATGGCGGTTGCCCATGTGGTCATCCTGTGGATGGTTGGCCACTTCCAGCTGTTCTGTCAGATCGTCCGGGTAATTGGATATAACGATCTTCAATGGATGCAGTACCGCCATGCGGCGTGGCGAATGTATATTGAGATCGTCACGGATGCAATTCTCCAGTACGCCCATCTCAACGATATTTTCTGACTTGCTCACCCCGATTCGGTCACAGAACTCACGAATGGAAGCCGCTGTAAACCCGCGCCGGCGGATACCGGCTATGGTCGGCATACGCGGGTCATCCCAACCCTCAACATATCCCTCGTCGACCAGTTCGGTAAGCTTGCGCTTGCTCATGACTGTGTATTCAAGATTCAGTCGGGAAAACTCGATTTGCTGCGGGTGGCAGTGTACGGACACATTATCCAGTACCCAGTCATAGAGCGGGCGATGGTCCTCGAATTCCAGCGTACAGATGGAGTGCGTAATGCCTTCAAGGGCATCCGAAACCGGGTGGGTATAGTCGTACATGGGATAGATACACCAGGCTTCACCGGTCTGGTGATGTATTACACCATGTCGTATTCGGTACAATGTCGGATCGCGCATGTTCATGTTGGGCGAGGCCATGTCAATTTTCGCCCGCAGTACCCGTGTCCCGTCACCGAATTCACCGGCACGCATGCGATCAAACAGCTCACGATTTTCTTTCACACTGCGGTTGCGATATGGACTTTCCCTGCCAGGTTCCGTCAGGGTGCCGCGATATTCGCGAATCTGGTCAGCCGTTAGGTCACAGACATAGGCTTTTGCTGCATTAATCAATTCGACCGCGCAATCATACAACTGTTCGAAATAATCGGATGCATAGAACAGGCGGTCGTCCCAGTCATAACCCAGCCAGCGTACATCTTCCATGATTGCGTCTACATACTCGATATTTTCCTTGTGTGGATTGGTGTCATCGAAACGCAGGTTGCAGGTACCCTGATAATCCCTGGCAATACCGAAGTTAAGACAGATCGACTTTGCATGGCCGATATGCAGGTAACCATTCGGCTCCGGTGGGAAACGGGTTGCAACCTTACCCTCATTTTTACCTGCGGCGATATCATTCTCTACGATATGACGAATAAAGTTCACTGGAACCGCTACTTTATTCTTGCTCATCAGCGGTTCCCTTCTGTCCGCTCAGTAATAAAGCCCAACGCCCTGTCGATACGCCTCAGACAGGCCCCGCGCCCCACCAGATGCAATGTGACATCGATTCCAGGTGATGCCGCCCGGCCGGTGACCGCGACCCGCAGTGGCTGGGCCACCTTGCCGAGCTTCAGCCCCAGTGATTCCGCCACAGTAATGACGGCCTGATGCAGATTCTCCGGCGTCCAGTCCGCCAGCCCGGCAATTGCGGCTCGCACTCGTTTGAGTGGCTCAATTGCAGCCGGTTGCAGATTCTTCCGCGCTGCCTGCTCATCGAACGCCTCGAAATCACGATAGAAGAAAGCGCTGTTTTCTGCCATCTCGACAAGCGTCCTGGCTCTCTCCTGCTGGACACGGACAACCTCAACCAGGTCCGGCCCCTCTGCCGGATCAATCCCAAGTTCACCCATGTGCGGACTCAGCAAGCGAGCAATTCTTTCCGGCTCATCCGCCTTGATATAGTGCTGATTCAGCCATAGCAACTTGTCTGTATTGAACGTCGAAGCCGCCTTGTTCACATCATTGACATCAAACAAATCAATCATCTCGTCCAACGCGAAGATCTCCTGGTCGCCGTACGACCAACCCAGCCTCACCAGGTAGTTCAACAGCGCCTCGGGTAGTACACCCTGGTTGCGGTATTCCATCACACTCACTGCCCCATGGCGTTTGGACAAGCGCGCGCCATCATCGCCGAGAATCATTGGCACATGGGCATACCTGGGCGGTTCCCCGCCAAGGACATTTAATATGTTGATCTGGCGTGGAGTATTATTGAGATGATCGTCGCCCCGGATGACGTCCGTTATCCCCATGTCGATGTCGTCCACGACGACCGTCAGGTTGTAGGTAGGTGATCCATCCGTGCGCCGGATAATCAGGTCATCCAGCTCATTATTGTTGAATACAACCCTGCCACGCACCCTGTCATCAACAACGACACAACCGTCGGTTGGATTGCGGAACCGCACTACGTGTGGCTCATCGGCCGCAATAATCTTCCCCCTGCAGTGGCCGTCATAACGAGGCTTCTCCTTGCGCCGCATCTGATTATCCCGCAGTGCTTCGAGTCGCTCCTTCGTACAACTGCACCTGTACGCCAGCCCCTTGTCGATCAATTCCCGGATTATCTCGTGATACCGCTCGAACCGTTCTGTCTGGTAGAACGGCCCCTCGTCGTAGTCAAGCCCGAGCCAGGTCATGCCTTCCAGGATGGCATTAATGGATTCCGTTGTGGATCGCTCCAGGTCCGTATCCTCGATGCGCAACACGAATTTGCCTCCATGCTTGCGCGCATGCAGCCATGAAAACAGGGCGGTCCGTGCTCCGCCGACATGCAGATAACCCGTCGGACTGGGTGCAAAACGTGTTTTGACTGGCATTATCTCGTATCTCGTGAAACGGACAAACACCAGACATACCTGATGCACGCCTCTTGGCATGTATCAGACTTAATCCTGATCTGGTGCATTATCACCTTCAGGCAGAAGGCTGGCGATAGTATAGCGCAACTCATCATAGTCAACAGGTTTGAGCAATAGCCTGTCGACACCAAGCCGCTCACAGTCATCCTGGACTTCCGCAGTCGCTTCGCCTGTAATGATGATTATAGGTATTCCCGTCTTGGCGACCAGGCCAGCCCTGTATTTTTCAATAACCTCAAAACCGGACATGCCCGGCATCTGGACATCAAGAATCAGCATGTCATAATCATGAGCTTGTAATTTTTCCAGTGTTTGCATGCCTGATTCCGAAAATGCTGCTTGTAGACCCATCTGACTCAGCATGTCCTTCATGACATGACGGTTTAGTTCACTGTCATCTGCAACCAGTATCTTTGCCAAACTGCCGTCTTTCCCGGGCTTGATTTGTAATCCGGCAATTGTGCGTGAACCGGCTTCACCCTGGGATGTTTCAACAAGCGGAATACTGAACCAGAAGCGGCTCCCCTTGCCAGGCTCACTCTCCACTCCTATTTCACCGTGCATCAGATCAACCAGGTGCTTTGCTATCGCTGTTCCGAGGCCGGTACCCCCGTGCCGCCGTTGCACCGAGTCATCGGCCTGACGAAATCTGTCAAAAATATGAGGCAGAATTTCAACGGATATTCCAACTCCTGTATCACTGATCTCGAATAAAATGCGCCCGTCGCCATCTCCAGATCGCATTCTTCCGGCATGTACGATGATCGCGCCATTGTCTGTGAATTTAACTGCGTTCCCGACCAGATTCACCAGAATCTGTTGCAGACGGTACTTGTCGCCACTGATAAAGATTGGGAGAGATTCATCAATATTCGTTTTATATTCCAGACCTTTCTCTTCCGCCTGAATAGAGAACATACCTTCTACTGAATAGAGTAATTCATACAAATTAACCGCTTCCTGTTTGATTTGTACGTGTCCGGACTCGATTCTTGAAAAATCCAGGACTCCACCCACCAGAGCCATAAGGCTATTTGATGCGTCCTTTATGTGTTTTATATAGCGTTTCTGTTCCACCCTGTCATCAATCTTGTCCAACATGCTGCTAAATCCCACTATGGCGTTGAGCGGGGTTCTTACTTCGTGACTGACATTCGCCAGAAATCTCGTTTTTTCTCTATTTGCTGTTTCCGCCCTTTCTTTTTCCATTGTCAGTCTTTTCAACAAAACGGCTACATATGCGGGTACCACTGTCAGGATAACGATTCCTGCAACAATCATCGGTTCCAACTTATTCCAAAAAGTACTAACGTTAGACAAATACAAAAATGAAGATATTGCCAATAAAACGCAGAAAACTAAATATCTGACGCCGTATCGAAATCCGTTTCCAACCGCAACCCATAGATACACAGAGAACAGCAATGCACCATATTCCGCAAGGTAATACATGAAAATGGTCGTGATTGTTATATCAAGCACCATTCCTGAGTACCGCCTTACTACAGCACTAAGTAATTCGTACTCGGCAAATAAGCGCAATACTATAGAAATAATTATATAGAAAATCCCATATTTGGTAAGCAATCCTGAATACTCGGAAGAAAAACTTTCCTTGTTTGTTATAAACAGAACATACAGGAAGACTATACAAACTACGACAAGCCTCAGTGAGGCTTGCTCCTTTTCTAGTTTATTGTTGTCAGACATATTTGTATTACACAGAACTCAAGCTCATTAATTATTTCTTAATAAAATCACATCCTACTCGCAAGTCATAATCAAGTTTATTTATTAATATGGGTCTTTTCCAAGTCGGGTGGCTAAATTCTACCGGCTAATACCTGCTGGGTAGAGATCCAGGCCACCGAGATGGAAGTAGATTGCATTCCGAAAGCGGTCCTTGTTTCGGAATCCCCGGCTACGCATCTTGATCGTCTTGATTCGACTGTTGATGCTTTCTGCATGACCGTTATCCACTTTCAACACAACGGCATTGAGAATTCCCCAGAGGTGTTCCTTGATGGTTTTGGCCACTTCCTTGACCGGTGTCAGACGACTTCTCACGGCCCAGGATAACCACCGCCTCCAGCCTTTCTCCGCCCAGCCACGACTCACATAGCCCCATAGACTCATGGCAAACTCCCTGATGGCCCAGGCTCGAGCCGTCTTCAACGTGCTCTGCCGCAAGACCTTGAAATCACGCCATTGCCGGGCGCTCATATTGCAGGGATTCCTCAACCAGATATGCTTGGTACCTTTCAGGTCTTCCCAGCCCTGGGCCAGAAGCGTCTTGTGTTCATGTCTTCTTACCTTGTCCACGGCTTCACCGAGATACTTCGCTACATGAAATTTGTCGAAGGCGATCTTCTTCTTCCGTCGACGCTGATCGTAGCCTGAACATACAGCTCCGCACTTCGGACAGTACTGCTCAGCCCCAGGTTCCTGATCAACAATTACTTTGACCTCACCCGCCCCCACCGATAGTTCAACATCGACTACCTGCCACGGAGATCGAATACCCAATATCTGTGTATAAAGCTCTTTGTCACTCATGCCCCATACGGTAATCTACCCACTCAAACAGGGGAAGAGCCTTAACTATAATCACATAGGATCAGTTCATGACAGACAACAATGCGTCAAATGGAAACTCTAACTATACTGTATATAATTACAGTAGTATATTGAAGCCACCCATGAGCTTTTACCAATCGTTTCCGCGATGCCGCCACTAAACAGCATACACTTCTCCGGGGATACCCCTGACTACCCCGCCATCTGGCCCCGCGCCATTATGCTGGTCGACATGAATGCTTTCTTTGCCTCCATCGAGCGGCACGACCGGCCGGAATGGCGGGGACGCCCGGTTACAATCACCAACGGCATGCAGGGCACCTGCATTATCACCTGATCCTACGAAGCCAGGAGCTACGGGATAAAAACCGGCATGCGACTGAAGCAAGCATATCGGTTGTACCCGGGATTAATCCAGTGCCCGGCCCGGCCGGAGCGCTATGCAGCCGTTTCTGCCGCCATAATGGCCGTATTGCGGGACATTACACTGGACATTGAAATATTTTCTGTGGATGAGGCCTTTCTGGATGTCACCCGTTGCCAGCGCCTGCTGGGCACACCCCCGCGCATGGCGCGACTGGCAAAACACAAGGTACTCGAGGCATCAGGGGTTCTGTGTTCGGTCGGGATCAGCGGCGACAAGACCACAGCCAAGTTCGCCGCCAAGCTGGACAAACCGGACGGCCTGACGGCCATCCCGCCCTGGAAGGCAGCGCAACGCCTGCACGATGTTCCGGTGACCGAACTGTGCGGGATCGCGGAAGGAATCGGCGGGTTCCTTGCAAAGCATGGTGTATACACATGCGGCCAGGTGAAACGGTTGCCTGTCAGCGTGCTGGCCAGGCGCTTTGGCAATCCTGGACGGCGTATCTGGTATATGTGCCAGGGGCTGGACCCCGCAGGCCTCCAACAGGAAATTCCGCCCCCAAAGTCCATCGGCCATGGCAAGGTGGCGCCGCCTGATACCCGTGACCGGGAACTGTTGCTGACATGGTTGATGCACATGAGCGAGAAAGTCGGTGCACGACTGAAACGCCACCATCTGCAGGCACTGACCTTTTTTGTCGGACTGCGCACAACCGCAGGCTGGATTGGCGGCAAGTTGCGCTGCGCCCTGCCCACCGACGATGGCCGGCAAATCATGGCGCTGTGCCGCCATACCGTCAATGAAATCTGGAGTGGCCAGGGGGTATACCAGGTACAGGTAACCGCGCTGGATCCGGTCGCTAACGGCAATCAGCTGGAACTGTTTGTTCCCATGGATGCGGAACAGCACGAAGTGAATGCCGTCATGGATGAAGTCAACCGGCGCTATGGAGAACTCACCCTTGCCCCGGCGCGACTGCTCAACCGGTCGAGCATGCCCAACGTGATCGCCCCGGCGTGGAAACCCTTCGGGCATCGGCAGACAATTTGAGGAGCCATACTGCCGGTGGTACGAGATGCGTGGAAAACCCGCTCGCATGCAGCACGGAAATACACCTGCTGTATTGCCGTGCCATCGGCGATCCCTGGAATTAACGGATTCAGGTAATGTGCGGCGGTGTCTATTACTCGGTAAATGACCGGGACATCCGGGTCTACTTTCCGAACCCCGGGGCGCAACTGCCGGTGAAGACACGCACCGGCATGGAACGCAGACTCGCCTGGGGGCGGCGCCTGAAACAGGCCGGTACGCTGCCACTCGGCGGGTGGGCAAGGCTTGACAGCGTCTATAGCGGGCGTTGGGACCGCTGGTTCCCGGTGCCGGTCAAGTTGCCGGTCAAGCGTTTCATGGAATATGACCTCGAAGGTCATAGCCGCTGGTATGACCTGACTCGCGGACAGTGGATCCAGGGACTGGTCGCCCGCGACCGCCATGAGCAGCGGGTCTATGTTGTGACCGTTGAGCCGGAACTGGTCGAAGCCATCCATGACCGGTGGCCACGCATCATGAGTGGGTAGTCAGGCAGGGTAAACATGGTGCCCGGGGCCGGAATCGAACCGGCATGGTGTTGCCACCGAGGGATTTTAAGTCCCTTGCGTCTGCCAATTTCGCCACCCGGGCAAACAATCCTCGGATGGAATTCTACAGAGACGGCCGGATGATGTAGAGGGTAAAGTGGAGGCTGAGCCCGGAATCGAACCGAGGTCCACGGCTTTGCAGGCCGCTGCATAACCACTCTGCCACTCAGCCAGGACACATCTATCAGATATTCTGACGAAAAACCCCGATGCTGAACCGGGGTTCCGTCAAAACCGGATTTGGAGCGGGAAACGAGATTCGAACTCGCGACCCCAACCTTGGCAAGGTTGTGCTCTACCAACTGAGCTATTCCCGCGGTAGCGTAGCATATCTATTTTATAGGCGTGCGACTGCCTGTCAAGCACCACCCCCTCTGGATTTCGATGAATTCCCTGCCAGCAATGGCCAGGCCGCTCGCAGGTAAACCGTCATGGACCACAGTGTCAGGATAGCGGCGATATACAGCAGGGTCACGCCGGTATCGTGTGTGGGAACTGGTCCCAGCGGCATCTTGTAGAGCAGCAGCAAGATGGCAACCATCTGTACGATGGTTTTCACCTTGCCAATAATGGAGACGGCAACCTTGGTCCGTTCCCCGATCTCGGACATCCATTCACGCAGAGCGGATATGGCGATTTCCCTGCCGATAATAATGACAGCCGGGATCGCAAACAGCGGTGTCGGATTGTCCTGCACCAGCAGTACCAGCGCCACGGCTACCATTAGTTTATCCGCCACCGGATCAAGGAAAGCACCGAAAACCGACAGCTGCCGGAGTCTGCGTGCCAGGTAGCCATCCATCCAGTCAGTCAATGCCGCCAATCCGAAGACGGCCGAACTAAGCTGGTACGACCACTGTGTGGGTGAGTAGAAAACCAGCACCAGTACCGGTATCAGAACGATGCGGAGAAACGTCAGTGTATTGGGCAGTGTCCGGATCATCAACAAAACGTCCTAGTCACCATGGAAGGCATCATAAATCTGCTGGGCCAGTGTTCTACTGACGCCTTTCACCTGGGACAGGTCTTCCACACCTGCCCTGGCGACTTCCCGCAGCCCCCCCAGCTGCCGGAGTAATTGTTGACGCCGTTTCGGCCCGACGCCGGGTATCTGCTCCAGTGGTGAAATCCTTCTGGACCTTGCGCGGCGCTGTCGGTGGCCGGTAATTGCAAACCGGTGAGCTTCGTCCCTGATTTGCTGGATCAGGTGCAGTGCCGGCGAATCAGCGGGCAATTTCAAAACATGCCGCCTGCCAGGTATATGCAAGGTCTCGAGACCGGGTTTTCTTCCGGCATCCTTGGCAACGCCAACAATCAGGACATCAGTAATCTGCAATTCCTCAAGCGCCTTTCCGGCCACTGCTACCTGACCCTTGCCGCCGTCGATCAGCAACAGGTCTGGAAGTGGACCCTCGCCCTTCCTGAGACGTGTATAGCGCCGGGTCAGTGCCTGCTCCATGGCACCATAGTCATCTCCCGCCTGAACACCCCTGATATTAAACCGGCGATAATCCGATTTTAAGGGGCCCTCCAGGCCGAATACAACACAGGATGCCATCGTGGCTTCGCCACGGGTATGACTGATATCAAAACATTCGATACGCCCGGGCAATTCATCGAGATCGAGCCTCTCAGCCAGCGCCCTTATCCGTCCCGAAAAGCCCTTGCGCGTATTCAGGAAGGTATCAAGGGCATGCCCGGCATTGTTGAGCGCCATTCCCATCCATTGCGCCCGGTTGCCACGCACCCTTGAACGCAACGCGACTTTCGTGCCCGCCTGCTCGCTGAGTACCCCCTGGATGAGCTCACGATCAGCCACTGAATGACTGACCAGAATCTCGGCTGGAATAGCCTTTCCCAGGTAATATTGCGGTATGAAGGCCGCCAGGACATCCTCGTCGCCGGAATCCTGCGGTACTTTCGGGAAAAACACCGCATTGCCAAGATTGCGTCCTCCCCGGATAAAGAACACCTGTACACAGGCACTGCCGCGACCGGTCTTGCAGGCCACTATGTCCAGGTCCCCCTTGTCCGTGCTGACGTACTGCTTCTCCTGGATCCGGTGCAGGTTCGCAATCTGGTCCCGATAGACAGCGGCCTGCTCATAGTTCTGCTCTCTGGAAGCACGCTCCATGCACTCAACAAGATCGTCAATCACCTGGCTGCTCCTGCCCTCAAGAAACAGCACCGTGTGTCTCACATCCTCTGCATATGCCTCCGGCTCAATCAGCCCGACGCAGGGTGCCGCGCAACGATTGATCTGGTATTGCAGGCATGGCCGGCTTCGATTGGAAAAAAAACTGTCTTCACACTGGCGTACCCTAAACAGCTTTTGCAGTAATTGCAGGCTCTCGCGTACAGCACCCGCCCCTGGATACGGGCCGAAGTAACGACCATTGCCGCGTCGTGCGCCACGGTGCAGGGTCAAACGAGGAAATTCCTGGTCGGATGACAGGTAGATGTAGGGGTAGCTCTTGTCGTCGCGTAACAGTATGTTATAGCGTGGTCTGGCCTGCTTTATGAGGTTGCTCTCGAGAAGCAGCGCCTCGCCTTCCGTATGGGTCACCGTAACCCGGATATCCGCAACCTGCTCCATCAAGGCCCGGGTTTTCCGGCTTAATGAATCCTTCCTGAAATAACTGCCTAGCCGTTTCCGGAGATTGCCCGCCTTGCCGATATACAGAACGTCTCCGCCGGTGTCCAGCATTTGATAAATACCCGGACGTGTCGTCAGCGTCCTGAGGAATTCCCGCGAATTAACTGTGAGGGGACGGCCCGGCATGCGCCCGGAACTCAGTTACCGGGATAGTCATTGGCTTCATCAAGCAGCGTTCTCGCAAGACGAAACACCTGACTGAACATATCCGGCGTCAGCCGGCGTGTCTGGGTGTTGTATCGGCTGCAATGATAGGAGTCCAGCAACCTTATTCCGGGATTGATGGCGTGCGTCAGACCATGCCCGAACGGGTATGCTGACAACTTCAGTCCTGCTGCCCGGAGTACCGCATCATGTGCAATCCTACCCAGGGCAATGACGATCGCGGGTCTCGGAAGTTCCGCAAGCTCACGCTGCAGATACTGATTGCAGGCTCTGATTTCGTCAGGTCGCGGTTTGTTTTGCGGCGGCAGGCACTTCACGGCATTGGTAATACGGCAACCCGAGAGCTTCAGGCCATCACCCCGGGAAACGGACTGCGACCTGTTGGAGAAGCCGAAGTCGTACAAAGTCTGATAGAGCAGGATACCGGCATAATCACCCGTAAACGGACGACCCGTTGCATTGGCGCCGTGCATGCCGGGTGCGAGACCTACAATCAGCAGCCGCGCGTATTTGTCCCCGAAAGGTGCCACCGGACGGGCATGGTAATCAGGGTAGTCAGTGCCAATCTGGTCAAGAAAATCCGTGAGCCGCGGACAGTCCCTGCAATCCGGATCGAATTTCAATGAGTTCTTCTGCGGCATTTAACAAATCTGTATTCACGGGGCATGGACAGCAGTATGTGCCTGCTACCGGTAGTGTATCGGTGTGTGTACGCTACTGCACCTATCGACCGCACAATCGTGGGTCAGGTAAGTCCGGAATCTGATAATGAATCCGGAAAAGTGCTGTATCCATTTGTATTGTATAATCTATTTTACACAAAACACCTCATGCGATGCTTGTCCGCAGGGAGATATCTGATGCGGCCACCCGAAAATTGCACTGCACGCGCGGGATCAGCACGGCAGGAATGTCTCAGTTGATGATGTTTTCCTTGATAAGTCCGTGTCGAATCGCGAAATGGGTCAGTTCCACGTCATTCTCGAGCCCCAGTTTTTCGAACAGCCGGTAGCGGTAAGTGCTGGTTGTTTTAGGGCTGAGGCAGAGCTTTTCGGAGATTTCCTTGTTGGATTGTCCCCTGACGACCATCAGCATGACCTGTGTTTCCCGCGGCGTCAGTTCTTCCAGGGGGGATTTGTCGCGGTGATACACAAAGGACAGTGCCAGCTTCTGCGCGACATCCGGGGTCAGATACTGATGACCCTGATATACGGTCTTGATCGCGTTGACAATGTCGCGAACATGACAACCCTTGGTAATGTAGCCCACGGCACCTGCCTCGAGTAAACGCGCCGGAAACGGTTCGTCATCGTGGATGGTTACGGCGATGACCTTCGCGCCCGGCGACGATTGCACGATCTTGCGGGTGGCTTCCAGCCCGCCAATCCCGGGCATGCTGACATCCATCAGAATGACATCGGGTTTCTTGCTACGCACCTGCCTGATTGCCTGCTCGCCGCTATCCGCCTCGGCAATAACCCTGATGCCACTCACTTCATCGAGTATCTTTTTTATTCCTGCACGCACCAGTTCATGGTCATCGACCAGCATGATGTTTATCATCTCCCCGCTCCTCCTTGTTTGCTGTTGTTGCTCCTCTGGAATACTGTCCGGAAATTATGGCCATCTGACCCTACCACTGGCCGGCTGGATCGACAATAGGAAAAATCCTACAAAATCAGGAGCAGACCAGGACTAACCCCAAAAAAACATCCCCGCAGATTTATCCGCCAAACCAGCGAAGTTTCTCATGCAGCCTGACCACCTCGCCGACGATGATAATCGTCGGCGGTTTCAACTCCTCGCGTCGTCCCAGGTCCGGCAGGGACTCCAGCGTTTCGATGAACACACGCTGTTCCCGGGTGGTACCCTGTTGCACCAGTGCCACGGGGGTCTCCCTTGCCAGTCCATGCGCAATGAGTTCCCGGCTGAGAACAGGGATACTGTGCAGGCCCATGTAAAAGACGATGGTTTGCGCCGGCCTGGCGAGCCTGTCCCAGTCGAGATCGACGGTACCGTCCTTGAGGTGGCCGGTAACAAGAATACATGACTGGGCATAATCACGGTGTGTCAGCGGGATACCGGCATATGAGGCACAACCCGCCGCGGCAGTGATCCCGGGCACAACCTGGAACGGTATACCCTCTTCCGCAAGTGTTTCGATTTCCTCACCGCCACGGCCGAAAATAAACGGATCCCCTCCCTTCAATCGCAATACGCGCTTGCCCTCCCTGGCCAGCCTGACCAGGAGGTGGTTGATCGTCTCCTGCGTCAAGGTATGTTTGTTCCTTTCCTTGCCCGCATAAATCATATCGGCATCCCGCCGCACCATATCCAGAATGGGGCCGGAAACCAGCCTGTCATAAACAACCACATCGGCCTGCTGCATCAGCCGCAACGCCCGGAATGTGATCAGGTCCGGATCACCCGGTCCTGCCCCGACCAGGTAGACCTCTCCGCCTGTGTGATACTCCGGTTTCCTGTTGTCGATCGCCTCCTGCAGTTCGTTCCTCGCTTTTTCCTCCTGGCCGGCGAACACCAGTTCCGCCACACGCCCCTGCAGAATGTTTTCCCAGAAATAGCGACGCTGGTCGGAATCAGTAAACCGCTCCTTCACTCGCAGGCGGAATTCGTCGACGAGTTTTGCAAGTCGACCGTAGGCCGACGGGATCAGGCTCTCCAGCTTTGACCTCAACAGGCGCGCCAGTACCGGCGATGCACCGCCGGTCGAGATGGCTACCTGGACCGGCGACCGGTCGACTATGGATGGCATGATGAAACTGCACAGTGCCGGATTATCGACGACATTGACGGGAATCCGGTGGTCATTGGCCAACCGGGAAACCGTCCGGTTCAGCGCCATATCATCCGTAGCTGCCACGGCCAGTACCATGCCGTCCATGTCTTCAGGCCGAAACTCCCGCTTGATGTAAATCAGGTCACCGGTGCTGGCACGATCGCCAATCTCTTCGCAGACGGATGGTGAAACAACCGTGATGTCGGCACCGACACGTCGCAGCAGGGCCACCTTTCGCGCCGCTACCTTGCCGCCTCCCACTACCAGACAGGGCCTGTTCTGCAGTTGCAGAAATATCGGCAGGTAGTTCATCTGACACGACTCCCGCACGCGTACATCCCCCAGATTGCCAATCGGCAACGGATCCAGGCCATCCTGCGACTCCGGCAACGCGGAATCGCCATCACCACCGCCCGCCTGTTCGCCGTTGACAGTCCAGCTGATCCTCTCTCCTTCCCCGTGAACATGTCTCCAGGTGAATCCAAAACCGAAAGCATGCAGTACAGGGCATTGCACACAATACTCATCTAGCTGTTCCTCAGAATTGCTATCTGTTCCTGTATCGGTCCTGTCACGGGCTGGAGTTTCTTGCGCATGACGCTGCCAATGGCGTCCGTCCTCGAGAACACCGGGTTCACGACTGCTTCACCGATCATGGAAAGAAACAGCGTGGCACGAATGTAATTCATACCATCCGGCAGCGCCTCGATCAGATCCTTCAGCCAGCAACCAGTCTTGCCCGGCAGCCCCCTGTGCTGCATGATCAATTCATCCGTCAACCCGGCAACGGTATCGATATCCCCCGCCTTGTCCTGTCCATGGTGCAGCGTGGCAAAGTAATCCGAAATGGCGCGCAACAACTCAACCATGACATCCTGGTTTGCCGGCTTCCTGATCACTTTCTCGACAATTACCAGAAATGCCTGCCCCCCGGGGCTCAATAACCTGCACAATTGAACCGCATACGGGTTGCCCGCTTTAACCAGCCCGGCGATCCGTTCGTAAACTTCCCCCCGGGCAGGATGTTCACCGGCTTCCGTTACGGGCAAATCATCCGGCAGTGCCTGCAGGAAGCCGACGTAGAATGCATTTCTGCTCCTGCCTTTTTCCCACAGCCTGAGCCTTTCCTGTGTGTCAATCAATTCATCCTGCAAAACCAGGCGAACGGAAGCAATCTGGTCGCGTGCCTCTTCTTCGAACGGCAGAAACTCGATCAGGAACTCCGCCAGCACCGGCCCCATCCGTCCGTCGACAACCGCCTTCTGGCGCAGCATGCAACGCGCATTTTCAGCCGTTTGCAATGCCCACCAGGCACGCCTGGCCAATTCATCCGTAATACCGCTGGCATTGACGACGGCCACTACCGCTTCCGGCTCACCAAGCAGCAGCAGCGACTCCAGTATCTCGTCGCGCGCCTGTCCCATGCGGGTCCAGCGATTCAGGTATACAGGGTAGCCTCCGGGCGAGCCCAGCACATGACTGGACAGCGTCTCCCGTATGCATCGCAGGTAGACTTCGTCACGGCAGTTGGGATTAAGCTGGACCTTTGCCTCGCCCTTACCTGAAAGTGCATGCAGGGTCATACTGGACTCGTCAATGCGTACAGCCTCAAGCCGGCCTGCCAGCAACACATTTATCCGCAGTGCATCTTCCGGGCTCAACTCCATAACTGGAATCCAGGACTGTCAGGTCCTGATCAGAAATCGAAACCTGCCTCTGCATACAGGCGCCTGGCCTCATCCGGATCTTTCGCTACCCCGTTACCGGCTTCATACATCTGCGCGAGTGTGGTCAGGGAACCCGCCAGCCCCTGATCCGCCGCCTTCCGAAACCAGCTTGCCGCAAGACTGCTGTTCTGCTCGGCGCAATCTCCTTCAAGATACATGAACCCCAGCCCATGCTGGGCTATCGCATAGCCCTGCTCGGCCGCGGCCTTCATCATCTTGAAAGCCCTGAATTCATTGCGGATGACACCAAGCCCGTTCTGGCACATGATGGCGACCCGGTGCTGGGCATCCGGATTACCGGCATCGGCCAGTGGTGAAAGCAGCTGCATAGCCAGTGAAAAATTTTTTGCCTCGAATGCCGCTATCCCGCTACTGTAGTCGGGATCGTAGTTTGCTTCCGTCATTGTGCGCCTCTGTGACTACCGGCTGTATGCCGGTTTCCGTCCTCGCCTATGCTAGCGATTCGGTGCCTTCCACCGAATACCCCTAAAGAGAGAATATGTCTGATTTTCAAATGGATACAGAACCTCCTCGGGAAGCCTCCTCTCTCTCCATCGGGATATACGGGGTCAAATATGGCTCCTGTATACTGGCGCCCCTGTTGCATTAAACTTAATTGAAACAACAAGCTAGCAAGCTCCGATGTCCGCACAAATGACAAACGATCAGTATACCGATCTGATCAAATGCGCCTCAATTCAGAAGGTCGCAGCCGGACCGGAATACAGCAAGGACTTGTCCTTTAACGCGGCCCATGCCTTGGCAACCCTATCCGCTGCAATTGATTCAGACGGGACCCTGGCGCGTTTCCAGGCCGCCGTCGATTAACGGGATCTGGCTGATGAACCAGCAGCGTCATAATCTTTTTCAAAACCCAGACTGAACCAGGAGTGCATGATGAACCAGGAATATTACGACACAGTAACCAAGATGGAAGACATGGGTGTTGACCCGGAATACATACTGGGCTGGCAGTGTGGTTACCTGTTGAACCCGGAGCGTGAAGAGCAGCGCAGCACTGAAGCCTACTCTGCCGGTTATGAAGACGGGAAGGCACATAACCTGGATAATTTCTCCGACTGGAAGAAATAATCCGGGGAAGTGCCATCAGCAAAAAGGGCGGGTTATCTATCCCGCCTTTTTTATTTGCCTTCAGCAACAAAGAGATCCGCCAGCGCCTTGTTCAGCGGTTTGAGCGCCTCCGGGACCTCGACATTGATGACGTAGTCCGTAATCCACTTGTTATCCTTTTCCCCCATTACGGCCCTGACGTTCTCGCCGAAGTAACGCCGCATGGCATAACCCGGCTCGGTTTCGAGCATCGCGAATTCGGCATAGTCCGCGGCACGTGTATTCAGCAAGTCGATCAGGGGCCGGCGATAATCCCCACGACCCTGTGCATCCGTCCGATTCTCCTGCATAGTATCGGCAATATGCCGTGCCAGCGAGGATACGAATTCCCGGCGCCCATCCGCATCAAGCTGCCCGGCCGTCATCCTGTCTGCCAGATGCACAAGAAATGCAACAAACTCTGCAATCACATCCAGGCGCTGGGCGTTCGTATCGGTCTGAAACCCTTCGTTTTCGAGATTAAGAACACCCTGCTGGGCAATCCGCCACAAGATAAATGCCGCAGCCCCGCCGATCTCGGCAAGCGTCCTTTCCCTGTCCTTGAGGTTCCACTTGCTTTTGACTCTCACACTTGACTCCTGTTCAGCAACCCCGATGGTGTGGCGGCCGCCACAGGCACATGCTAGCATATAAAAACCGAGTAGTTTAGTAAGGTATTCCGCGTGGCCAACAGACGAAAACAACCCGCAATAGCCAGCCCCTTCGACGTCCACGGGTTGGGACCGACACTTGCCGCCGTGCGCACCAACTGTCACATATCGGATGCTTGGCATGCCACCGACTACAGCCTGTGCGTCTATTTGCTCAAGATGCGGGAGTATTTTCGCTGGGAGAAAAACATCCCGTTAAACATGGCACTGCCTCAGCAGGAACTGAGTGACTGGCTCACACAGCGTGAGAATTACTGGGAATCCCTTACGGACAAGAAGTTCATTCCGATCCCTGTGGATGATGTACCTTATGACCCCTTTGATTCGGAGGGTATCAATGCCGCAATCAATCCCGTTGGATATGTCTACAGCAGCGGTTTTGGCCGGAACATGAAACCGGTGTTTTTTCTTGGCGCGCTCGAGCACCAATATCACCATAACGACCGAATCATGTTCGCCGCAGGCAGGGAATTCGCACGCGAACTGTCCGCCCCGCCCGCCATGAGTCAGGGCAGGACTATTTACATACGACGGGAATCACTGCGCCGCATGTTATGGGAGAAAATCGAGGAATGGCGCTGGAACAGGCCGGAAAACGCCATGCAACGCGCAATCAACTGTTACGACTTCGAGAATGCACCGGAGCAGGCACTTGATGAGATGACTGAGAATGAAATACGGAGTGTCATGCTGCACGAAGCCGGCGAAGTGCAGGCCGGTGTATTGCTGGGCGAGGAATGGGAAAACCTGCTGGCCGCCATTCCACACAGCAAGGCCGAAATCATGGTGCGTGCCGTACGGGATAACCTGGCGGATATGCTCTCGACCTTACCCGGCCTGCTTCAACAACCGGATACCGCCTCACTGCATTTCTATATGGCGAACATGAATAATATGCGCAAATCGCTTTTCCCGGGTATCTTGGCAGCTTATGAAACCTGGATACGTACCGGGGATATACTGGAACTGGAGCAGATTACCGAAAGGGCGGCGACCCACTGGCAATGGCTTGCCGAAAATATCCTGGACCTTTTCAGGGAACATGGAAACAAATGTCAACCGGCCCTGATAGCCTTGATCGAAGCGAACACCCTTTAGGCACAGGGAACCGATCACCATGCCTGCCTCGCAGACGAATGCACGTGCAACGCTGAAATCCATCAAGGAAATCAAGCCGCACACCTTTATTTTCGAGCAAGGCAAGGCCCTGCCGATTGATGTCTGCAACGAGATGGTGCGCCGCTTCGAAGCGCAGGAGGACGAACAATACGAAGGGCGCATAGGCCAGACCGCCCTGGAAGACCGTACTATCAAGCAATCAACCGACCTGGTTATCAGCGGCAAGGAGCACTGGAAGGATATCGACCATGCCCTGTTCCGCTCACTGAGTACCGCCATCCGCGAATTCCGCGAGGTCTATCCGTATTTCAAGGGCCCGTTCAAGGACTCCGGGTATGCCATGCAACGTACCGGCCCCGGCGAGTTCTACCACTGGCACATCGATGGCGGCAGTCATGAATTCAGCCAGCGACAGCTGGTAGCCGTCTGGTATCTGAATGATGTAAAGGGACCGGGTGGTGAAACGGAATTTCTGTACCAGGGCCTGAAAGTCAGGCCGGAAGCCGGTAACTTACTCTTGTTCCCGCCGTTCTGGACCCATGAACATCGCGGTACGAAACTGCAGCAGGGTGTGAAATACATCGCCACGACCTGGGTCGTGTTTGCGTAAGCGTCGATGCAGTATGAGAATCGTCGAGCCAGTCACCCCGCAAGATTACCGGCAGTATTATGCCCTGCGCTGGAAAATACTGTGCGCCCCATGGAAGCAACCGCGCGGCATTGAACGCGATCCATCGGATGGGGACAGCACACACTTGATGGCCGTTGATGAAGGACATGCTGTTGTTGGCGTCGGACGGCTGCATTTCAATACTCCCGGTGAGGCACAAATACGCTACATGGCGATTGCCACTGCAAACCAGCGCAGGGGTATCGGCACCTCCCTGCTGGAAGCGCTGGAGGACAGGGCGAGACAACTGGGTGCCTTGCAGCTCATACTGAATGCTCGGGAGACCGCACTGGAATTCTACCTGAAGCACGGCTACGAAATAAAAGGGCCCGGGCATATCCTGTTTGACAGTATCGCGCATGTCAGGATGAAAAAAATACTTTAGGGCAGCAAACCCCTGTGCCGGACTATCAGTTCCAGTTCGCTGCGGGAAGGACAGGCATCGCCAGGCTGTCCGGCATGGAATTGCCATTCTGCACATTCCGCCGCTTCATCCGGGTTGGTACGATAACAGCCCAGCAACGTTACGACCGCATCACCGATCTTCCAAGGCCCTTCGCCGCTTGTTTCGCCCTGCACGAAGTGCATATCCTGCGCATCGGGTTGTCTGCCCCGGAATGGCCGAAGGTAAACCAGCCCGTCGGGATGCCGAAAGCATTCAATCATGACAGGCTTCACGCCATCCGCATGGCGAATGAGCAATGGTGCAGTAATGGAGAACAGATCCGCCAAGAGCGATCAGTGCCTGCCTGTCAGCCAAGTACCAGCTCGGTCTCCTGCATCTCGCCGTTGATATCGATCCGGATACCGACGACACCCGGAACACGCGCAAGAATGTAGGCGGACAACAGGACCATATAGTTCTCGTTATTTTCATGCATCGCCGTCAGCATTCTGTCTCCGATAATCTGGCAACGCTGTTCCTGGCTCGGATAATCGACCCAGTCGCGGCTCATCTGCCAGCCCCTGTCCATGTCCCTGTCGATCTTGTTGAAGAAATCCTCGGCATCGGCAAGCAGGTAATCGGGTACGGTAATCGGGTAGACCTGTTCTGCAACGACAACTTTCAAAATCATGCGGGCGGCCTTATGCTTGGTTACGGGATTTCAAGACGTCTCCAGACACGTTATCACATGCAGGAATGTTGTGACCATGCTGACACAGATAAAAGGAGTACTGGACAAACAACAACTGGAGACCGCGCACCGGCTCCTTGCCGGCGGCCGGTTTACTCACGGCGGCAGGTCCGCGGGCATGTCGGCGCGGCGCGTAAAAAATAATGAAGAATTGACACTGGATGACACACGCATGAGCGAACTGAACAATCTCGTCATGGGCAGCCTGGTCAGACATCCGGTATACCGCAGCGCCGCCATGTCGCTCAAGGTCGCAACGCCCTATTATGCCCGCTACACCGCCGGCATGTCGTATGGCGATCACGTTGACGACCCCGTCATGGGCACGGGCGAGTTGTACCGCTCTGATCTGTCCGTGACGATCTTTCTGAACGCACCGGAAGACTATGACGGAGGTGAACTGATCATCCTGACGGCCTTTGGCGAACAGCAGGTCAAGCTGCCGGCGGGTGATGCCGTACTCTACCCGTCTTCAAGCGTGCATCGCGTCGCCAGGGTGGATCGCGGCGAACGGCTGGTCGCCGCAAGCTGGATTCAGAGCCTGATACGGGATGCCGGGAAACGCGCCCTGCTCCATGAACTGAACCAGGCCCGTGAGAAGCTGTTGTGCGAGAAACCGGATGCCGAGGAAACCGGGCAGGTCAATCACAGCTACATCAACCTCGTTCGCATGTGGTCAGAAGTATAGCTTCATTGCCCTGATTCGGACATCGACATATGAGCATCTGCATCAGAAGTACAGGTACCAGCAACAACAAGTTTATTTTGAACTTCCTTGCGCCCTGGCGTGAGGCTTTCGCTGATCAATCGAGCCTGCGCCCCGGGGATCTCTGTGGTAAAGATTTTTTCTGCGCTGTTTATTATCCAGGTGACTTTGCGCAACACGACTTTCACATGCCTCTCCTTGCCATGGCCCTGCTGTAAAGAAAAAGCCGCGGCCCTTGCGGGCGGCGGCTTTTTTTACAACCCGGAAGGAGACCGATTTAACGGTGCGAACCCTTTTCCGTGTGGGCCATATCGACCAGCTTCATCGCCATGTCCATGTATTCCTGGCGGAAATGGTACAGCGGATGCCCTTCCTGACCGACGAAATAGTCTTCCATTTCGACGCCATTCTCGTGTTCATAGTCAATGAACTTCTTCTGCATCTCCAGCATTTTCTTGATCAGTTCCTGCTTGTCACTCATGACTCGTCTCCGGAATTAAGGTGATTTCTGTTTATAATCATCAACTGAGAACAACTATAGCCGCGGGTCAGAACAGGGAATATATCCCATATGGGCAGTCGTTTATCGAGGTGACTCGCTAGTAGCCGCCCTTGCGCATGCTTTCCGGCAAGCCGCCAATGCGGCCGGCCTGCTTGCTGGGATTACCCGGGAACAGATCGAACAGGTCCTTGGAACTCACTTTCTTCCCCCATATCTTCCCCATATCTTTCAGCATATTACGGTTATTTGGCTGATTCCCTGCATTATTGATGTACTCGTCACGCAGATAGTTGATCACGTCCCAGTGCGCCGGGGTCAGGCTGATGCCCTCCTCCTTGGCGATCACCTCGGCGACCGCTTCATTCCAGTCATCCAGGTTGGCCAGAAACCCCGTCTCTGTTGTTTCAATAACCTTGCCATCAGCTTCTAGCGACATAACGTCCTCCCGAAAATGTTCGATCTCACCTATATCACCATGAAGAATGTGGTCGAATTTTGCCGTCAGCACCGCAAAAGACAACCCCCCGCTCGGGATAAATACTGCCAGGCGTTTATCCGCTGTTCTCCTTGACCGGCATGATGCCCTTGTGCGGAAGAAACAGCCCGCACCCCATTGCCCGTCCCTCCCCCACACCGATCTGCTGCAGGCGCACCGACTGTTCGGGTTCCAGATCCGCGACCATGAGGCTGCGGGTAAATACCGGGCCTTGCGGGAATTTCAGGGCATGACTGATCCCGCCAAGCAACTTGCGGCAAGCGATGCCGTCCGCTTCCAGCTGTCGTACCACGTCTTCCAGAAACGCATCCTCGCTCTTGTCCGCGTCAGTGATGACATAGCGTGCAAACAGGGTCGGCAAACTGCTGAGCAAAAACACCTCGGTTTCACCCAATGCAAGTGAATGACCCTCAATATCCAGCGTTTTCCCGACCAGCAGCCGCGCATCTTCCAGGCGGCGCCTGGGCAAGCGCAGGCGCATGCGGGTCCTGCGCGACAGGTGCAGCAACTCATTGGTGACATCTTCCGGCCGGTACCAGCCGTTACCGGATGCGGCGCCGTGTATCAGATGCACGCCGGCATATTCCTCCGTTTCGAGCCAGGGCAGTTCCCGCAACAGGGCAGTTGACAGGGAATATGCATGATCCAGCGGCAGCGTCGGGCACTTGACCCTGAAAGCCAGGTCAACAACATCGTCCGGCACCACGAACTCCGGTTTCCTGTCTTTTTCGTCACTCCAGAACATTGATGCATTCACCATCCATCAACGGTTTTGCGCCGTCGAAAATGCCGCCTCCAGGCGATCTTCCCAGTCCTCCGGGGTATCCGGAAAGGGAGGACGGACATCCATTTGAAAGAATATTTCCCCATTGCGGGCCCGGTTCCTGATCTCCTCCAGGAGACCTTCAAAGGATTCAAGATGATGATTCTGCAACAGCACTTCACTCAACCAGAGCATTTCACATCTCCAAATCCCGAATTTCCGTACCGACGATGCGGTCGTGGTAGCGGACACGATACAACAACCGCTGTTTGCCGGTTTCCCTGCCGTCGGTAAATGCTGCGCGCCTGTGCAATACATTATTGCAGATTATTCCCTGACCGGCCTTCAGGCGGTGCCTGAAAATATAGGCCGAATCTCCGGCCAGAAGTTCGGTTAAAAACCCTATTGCCATGCGCGTATTACGGTCATCTTTCCAGCGGATGCTGCGGGTGCGCGCCGTATATCGCATATGGAGGCTGCCGGTGCCGTTTTCAACGGAGAACACGGGTCCCTTCCGTGCGCCGCGCAATTCGACACCGTCTTCAACATTGGCCGGTATGGTCATGGCATCCGGCTGCATGAGCGCACTGACATAGTCGGGATTCTCGTCCCGCATCAGGATGTAGGCAATCTCCGGGTCCAGGAAGCCGTTCTCTCCCCCGGCCGCCGGTTCCGCTACACAGTGCATGACGATGCCGCGCACCTGCTGACCCGGCAGATTGTAATAACCGTCTGTGTGCCAGTTCAGCGACCGGTTGGTATACGGAATGTAATGCGTACCCCCGGCATCAGGCACCACACGCAATGAGGTGATGCTGTCTTCATCGGCACGCAGGTTGCTATCCATCCGCCGCAGGCCAAACTGGAGGCCAAGCGCCCGGATCACCTCCTTTCCGGCCGGGTTCCCGCCAGTGATTTCATAGAAAGCCATGTTGGATTTCCGGCAACTGGCAAGCAACGCTGCATGTTCTGTGCCGGTCAACCGGGCGGGATCCAGTACCGGCACGAACAGTGTTTGAACGGCGGCTGGATAATCGTCAAGCTTCCATTCACGCCAGCACCTGTAGGCCGTCGTGTTCGACAGTTCAAAGGGATTGCACATGGCAGCCATTGTTGACATGTAATAGACTCCCGCAGGCGCCAGCCAAACAAACGGGTTCAAGTCCGAGGCCCGCATGCTGTCAGGGTACCCGGATCGGCTGGTAATTGAATAGGATCGCTCAATTGCAAATGCATGTCATTCTCGTTTACAAAACCATGGCTTGCGGCGTTTGCCCTGCGTTCCAGGGTGCAGCTGAATAATTAAGTGCACGTTAATATAAGAAAAAATTCTGCATGCATCAGAAAATCCCTGCATCTCGACTAACTACAGGAAATTAAATCAATATTTTTCCAATACCCCGTTAGGGATAAAGGGCTATTCCTGCGCCACCCCATGGGTAGGATATGTTCCCTCGGGCGCCCTACCTAGAATTCCAGTAGTTAGGAGTTCGACTGCCGGTTACGGCCGTTAACTCACTGATTTCTACGCTTGCCTGACACTGGTTTGCGGGCAACAACGGGCGTTGTAGACAACCAGATGGTGCACGTGAAAACAATTTCAGGAGACAGCCATGGCTAAAGACACCTATCCGACACCGATGCTTGACGAACTCGAAAGCGGCCCGTGGCCGAGTTTTATCTCGGGCATCAAACGGCTGCGTGACGAGCATCCGGACGAGCGCATCAACGCCATTTCCAACGGCCTGTTGGGTCAGCTGGAACATTCGTACGAGACACGCAAGGGCTACTGGAAAGGTGGCACCGTCAGCGTCTATGGCTACGGTGGTGGTATCATCCCGCGCTTTTCGGAAGTCGGTAAGGCCTTCCCGGAATCCAAGGAATTCCACACCCTGCGGGTGCAGCCGCCGGCCGGCAACTTCTACACCACCGACATGTTGCGCCAGCTGGGCGAGAGCTGGGAAAAATGGGGCTCGGGCCTGGTGACCTTCCACGGCCAGACCGGCAACATCATGTTCATCGGCGCCACCACGGAGAATACCCAGCACTTTTTCGACGAAATCAACGATTACGGTTTTGATCTGGGCGGCGCCGGTCCCTGCGTGCGTACCGCCATGTCCTGTGTCGGCGGCGCGCGTTGCGAAATGTCCAACTGCCACGAGCAGGCCATCCACCGCCACCTGGTGAACAATTTCACCGATGACGTGCATCGTCCGGCCCTGCCCTACAAGTTCAAGTTCAAGGTTTCCGGATGTCCGAACGACTGCCAGAACGCCATCGAGCGTTCCGACTTCGCCGTTATCGGTACCTGGCGCGACGACATGAAGGTCAATCAGGAAGAAATCAAGTATTACATCAAGAAGAAGGGTCGTCAGTATATTATCGACAATGTCATCACCCGTTGCCCCACCCAGGCCATTTCCCTGGACGACAATGACAACTTCATTGTCGACAACCATAACTGCGTGCGCTGCATGCATTGCCTGAACGTCATGCCCAGGGCCCTGCACCCCGGTGATGACAAGGGAGTCACCATCCTCATCGGCGGCAAGCGCACCCTGAAGATCGGCGACATGATGGGTACCGTGGTTGTCCCGTTCAAGAAACTCGAGACCGAGGAAGATTATGAAAGCCTGGTCGAAATGGCCGAGGAAATCATCGACTTCTGGGCCGAGAACGGTCTGGAGCACGAGCGTTGCGGTGAAATGATCGAACGCATCGGGCTGGTTAACTTCCTCGAAGGTATCGGGGTTGATGTTGACCCGAACATGGTCAGCAACCCGCGCCTGTCTTCCTATGTCCGCATGGACGGTTGGGACGAAGAAGCCGAGAAGTGGTTTGAAAGGCAGCGCGAGCAGAAGCAGGCAGCATCCGCGTAGGCAACCGGCTTTCGAATTAACACAGTCCCGGCGCGGAGCGTCGGGGCTTGTTCGTTAACTTGCAGAATTTCAGGAGAATCACATGGCAAAAGAAATGCGTTCGCCGATTGAATCAGGGTGTCCCGACGCGTTCCAGTACATGCATCCGGTAATGCGTAAAAACTATGGCCAGTGGGCCTACCATGAGGATCCACAGCCTGGCGTGCTGGTACATGTCGCCAACAGCGGCGACAAGATCTGGACCATTCGTGCCGGCACACAGCGCATCCTCGATCTGTTCACGCTGCGCAAGCTGTGTGATATCGGTGATGAGTATGGCGACGGTTATATCCATTTCACCATCCGCAGCAACATCGAATACCAGGTTGCCGACGAAGCCAAGGTTCAGCCATTGATCGACAAGCTGCGCGCGGAAGGCTTCGTTGTAGGAGGTACGCGCAATTCCGTCGCCATGATCTCCCATACCCAGGGCTGGCTGCATTGCGATATCCCGGGAACTGACGCGTCCGGTGTCGTAAAGTCCATGATGGATGAGTTGATCGGCGAATTCACCAGTTGGGAGATGCCCAACCGCGTGCATCTCACCACCTCCTGCTGCCAGATCAACTGCGGTGGCCAGGGTGATATCGCGATCAACGTGCAGCATACCAAGCCGCCGAAGATCAACCATGATCTGGTATCCAACGTGTGTGAGCGGCCCTCCGTCGTGGCACGCTGTCCGGTCGCGGCCATTCGCCCGGCCCTTGTGAACGGCAAGCCGTCACTGGAAGTGGATGAGAAAAAGTGTATCTGCTGCGGCGCCTGCTACCCGCCCTGTCCGCCCATGCAGATCAACGATGCGGAACATTCCAAGCTGTCCATCTGGGTCGGCGGCAATCACTCCAATGCACGCGGCAAACCGACTTTCCAGAAGCTGGTGGCTTCCGGGATACCGAACAACCCGCCGCGCTGGCCCGAAGCTACCGCCGTGGTCAAGAACATCCTCAAGACCTACAAGGAGGATGCCAAGGACTGGGAGCGCATCAACGACTGGGTCGAACGGATCGGCTGGCCGCGGTTTTTCGAAAAGACCGGTCTGCCGTTTACCAAGTATCACATCGATAACTGGCGTGGCGCCCGTGCAAGCCTGAATGCCTCAACGCATATCCGCTTCTAGGGAGTCATGCGATGAAGCTAACCATTCAGGTCAATGAGGGGCCCTATCAGCACCAGTCTTCGGATTCCGCCTATTTTTTCATCAAGGCGGCGCTCGAAAAGGGGCACGAGATTTTTCGTGTGTTCTTCTACCATGACGGCGTGAACAACGGCACCCGGCTCACCACACCCCCGCAGGATGACCGCAACATCGTCGCCCGCTGGACCGAACTTGCCAGGGATCATAACCTCGACCTGGTGGTATGCGTTGCCGCCGCGCAACGTCGCGGGATCGTGGATGACGGCGAAGCCGAACGCAACGGCAAGGACGCGACCAACATCGCGGAGGGCTTTCGCATTTCCGGCCTTGGTCAGCTGGTCGAAGGCGCCATCCAAAGCGACCGCCTGGTCGTGTTCGGCGACTGATAAGGAGCGCAACGATGTCGGATGCAAAGAAATTCATGTACATCAACCGCAAGGCACCGTATGGAACGATCTATGCCTGGGAATCGCTCGAAGTCGTGCTGATCGGTGCGGCATTCGAACAGGACGTCAGCCTGGCTTTCCTGGACGATGGGGTTTTCCAGTTGACCAGGGGACAGAACACCAGCGGTATCGGCATGAAGAATTTCTCGCCCACCTACACGGCGCTCGGTGATTATGAAGTGACCAAGATCTACGTCGAGAAAGAGTCGCTCGAGGAGCGCGGCCTGACTCTGGATGACCTGCAGCACCTGGTGTGGGAAGACGAAGACGAGGATTGGGCCGAAAAGGATTCCATTCGCCTTGTCAGCCGGGCTGAACTTGCCGATGTTCTGGCAGGTCAGGACGTGCTGTTCAATTTCTAGCCGAGGGAGCGACGGTAAAATGGCAATGTTACATCTGGTGAACAAATCCCCCTACGAAGCCCGCAACCTCGACACCGCCGCTTCATTTATGAAAGACGGCGATTCGCTGCTGCTGCTTGAAGACGGTGTTTATGGCGCCATCAAGGGCGGCAAGGCGGCTGCGCTGCTGGACGGGCGCAACAATGTTTCGGTCCTCGGACCCGATCTTTCTGCTCGTGGAATTGCGGAAGACAAGCTGGTCGATGGCGTCACTGTTGTCGATTATGGCGGATTTGTCGACCTGGTCGAAGCAAGCGACAAGGTACAGTCCTGGCTGTAATTATCACTACACATTAGGTTATTTTATAGAGGAGATCCACCCATGGGTATCGAAGTTAATGGCAAGACGCTTGAAACCGATGAAGAAGGCTATCTGGCGAACCTGAACGACTGGGAGCCGGAAGTGGCCACCGTCATGGCGGCGGCCGACGACACCGAGCTGTCTGACAACCACTGGGAAGTCATCAACTTCCTGCGCGAGTATTACGAAGAATACCAGATCGCTCCGGCGGTTCGCGTTCTGACCAAGGCCATCGGTAAAAAGCTTGGCAAGGACAAGGGTAACAGCAAGTACCTGTACGAACTGTTTCCGTATGGCCCGGCCAAACAGGCCTGCAAGTATGCCGGCCTGCCGAAACCGACCGGTTGCGTCTGATACTCAGCCAAGCAGTGCAGAGGGGCAACCCTCTGCACGACTTCTGTTTCGCTATTATTCTTAGGAGCCCGGAAGCATGCCGTTCTGGACAATTGTTTATGCACTGCTTTTCTATGCCGCCACAGCCATCCTGGTTGTCGGTCTGGCATCGAAGATCATGCAATACGCCAGGACGCCGGCGCCACTGAAGATTCCCACGACCCCGGCCCCGGTAACGCGCACGGGAGTGGTCTTGCGGATGTTCCGCGAACTGGTCTTCTTTGAAAGCCTGTTCAAGTCCAACAAGTGGATCTGGATATTCGGCTATCTGTTTCATTTCGGCATGCTCCTGGTGCTGCTACGGCATCTGCGCTACTTCACCGATCCGGTCTGGCTGTGGGTTGACCTGATACAGCCGTTTGGCATGTATGCGGCATTTGCCATGGTCGCCGGTCTTGCCGGCCTGTGGGCCCGCCGCTTTCTGGTTGACCGCGTACGTTATATCTCCGCCCTGTCAGACCACCTGATGCTGGCATTGCTGCTGGGTATCGCCCTTACCGGCATGTCGATGGATTACATCACGCATACCGACATTGTCTCACTGAAGGCCTTTTTTCTCGGCCTGATGTATTTCAACTGGCAGCCCCTTCCGGAAGATCCGCTACTGATGACTCACCTGGCACTGGTGGCCACCCTGATGATCATCTTTCCGATCAGCAAGCTGCTGCACGCTCCCGGGGTCTTCTTCAGCCCCTCCCGCAACCAGGTTGACAACCCGCGTGAGGTGCGCCATCTCGCGCCATGGGCTGCCGAACTGGAAAACAGGTAACCATTGATTGACTGGAACAGGAGCTGACTGTGGCTGACTTCGAAACCCCGGAACTGAAAGAATACCCCGTTATTCCGCATATACAGGAAGGGGTGATGGCGCACAGCAAGCCCTTTGTCGCCAAGCAGGAGTTCCAGCAGGATCTGGGGTTTCCGGGTGAACTGGTTGAGAACTGGGAGCAGGTGGCTTTGGACAAGATGCAGGAACTGACCGGCAAATACCGTTCCTTCCAGGTCTACCTTGATTCCTGCGTGAAATGCGGCGCCTGTACCGACAAGTGTCACTATTATCTGGGCACAAGCGATCCGAAGAACATGCCGGTTGCCCGCCAGGACTTGCTGCGCAAGGTCTACCGCCGCCACTTCACATTCGCCGGCAAGTATTTCCCGAAACTCGTCGGAGCCGTTGATCTGACCAGGGAAGTGCTGGATGACTGGTGGAGCTACTTCCATCAGTGCTCGCAATGCCGCCGCTGCTCCGTGTACTGCCCCTACGGCATCGACACCGCCGAAATCTCGATGGCCGCTCGCGAGATCATGGACTCCGTAGGAGTTGGCCAGAAATACTGCAACGAGATTATCGGCAAGGTCTACAAGATCGGCAACAACCTCGGCCTGCCGGAGCCCGCCCTCGCCGATACCCTGGAGGGTCTGGAGGAGGACATCGAGGACGATACCGGCGTAAAGGTTCGCCTGCCACTGGATGAAAAAGGCGCCGAAGTTCTGGTCGTCACGCCGTCCGCGGACTTTTTCGCCGAACCCCATGTAGACGGCCTGATGGGCTATGCCAAGGTCTTCCACGAGGCCGGCATCAGCTGGACCCTGAGTTCACACGCCAGCGAAGCGGCCAATTTCGGCATGTTCATCGGCAGTTACGAAAACATGCGCAAGGTATCACTGCGCATTCGCGAAGCGGCGCTTGATCTCGGCGTCAAGCGCATTATCATGGGTGAATGCGGCCACGCCTGGCGTGTTGCCTACAGCTTCCTCAACACCCTGGCCGGTCCGTTCGATTTCCTGGACCCGAATTACCCGGTGCCGCAGCACATCATCGAATTTACCCACGATCTGATACAGCGCGGGGCGCTGACACTGGACAAGTCGGCCAACGATGACATGGTGCTGACCTATCATGATTCCTGCAATGTCGCGCGCGCCTCGCGCATGGGACCCAAACCCGGTGGTCAGTTCACCATGCCAAGAGACCTGATCAGGGCGAGTTGCAACCACTTCTACGACATGCCGGCAGACACAATCCACGAGGCGACGTATTGCTGCGGTGGCGGCGGCGGCCTGCTGACCGACGACCTGATGGAAATCCGTGTCAAGGGTGCATTGCCGCGCATGGAGGCCCTGAAGCACGTCGTCGATGAGTACGGGGTCACGCACATGGCCGCCATTTGCGCAATCTGCAAGAGCCAGTTTGCGAAAGTAATGCCCTATTACGGTTTTACCATGGACAGCATCGTCAGCGTTCACCAGCTGGTCAGCAATGCAATCGTCCTTGGCACGAAACAATAGCTATTGAATCCGATGCAGGTCGACTACCTGATCTGATAACAGGAGAAAAGGCATGGCAACTTCTCGAGATGGTATGGAAAACAAGTCGCTGACATTCCGCCGCTTTGAAGACGGCGACTATCAGTACCAGCGCAAGGGTGATGACATCTTTGAAGCGGATCACAGCTACAAATGCCCCACCTATGTGCATCGCACCCCGCCGTGCCAGGGCAGTTGCCCGTCCGGCGAGGACATTCGCGGCTGGCTGCAGATCGTGCGCGGCATCGAGAAACCGACCGGCGACATGAGCATGGAGGAATACGCCTTCCGCCGTTCCACCAACGCCAATCCCTTCCCGGCCATGATGGGACGCGTCTGTCCCGCCCCCTGCGAGGACGGCTGCAATCGCAACAACGTGGAAGATTTCGTCGGCATCAACTCCGTTGAGCAGTTTATCGGGGATTCCGCCTACGAAAACAAGTACACCTTCGATGCCCCCGGGCAGATGAGCGGTAAAAAGGTCGCTATCATCGGCGGCGGTCCGGCCGGCATGTCGGCAGCCTACCAGCTGCGTCGCAAGGGCCATGCCAGCACCATATTCGACGACCACGAGGAACTCGGCGGCATGATGCGCTACGGCATCCCGGGCTACCGCACCCCGCGTGACGTCCTGGATCACGAATGCCAGCGCATCGTCGACATGGGCGGCATCGACCTGCGCATGAACACCCGCATCGGCCGGGATGTTTCCATCGAGGAGCTCGAGAAGGAATACGATGCGATACTCTGGGCCATGGGTTGCAAATCCGGTCGCAAACTGCCGGTACCCAACAGCGATGCACCGAACTGTGTATCCGGGGTTGCCTTCCTGGAGGCTTTCAACAAGGGCACACTACAAGTGACCACCGACAAGGTGGTGTGTGTCGGCGGTGGTGACACCTCCATCGACGTCGTCTCGGTTGCAAGACGCTTGGGCAAGATCACGAAAATCAACAAGGATGAACGTCCCGAGCAGGTCATCGGCGGCTACGTGGCGCATGATTCCGCCTTTGCCGCGGCGCGCGAAGGCGCCGAGGTGACACTGACCTCCCTGTTTGCCCGCGAGGAAATGACTGCAACAGAGCATGAAGTCGATGATGCCCTGCGCGAGGGTGTCACTATCCTGAACGGTGTGATGCCGGTCGAGGTCATGCTCGATGACGATGGCCGCGCCAGGGCCCTGAAGATGGCCAAGTGCGAAATGGTGGATGGCCGCCCGAAACCGGTCGAGGGAAGTGAATTCGAGATCGAGTGCGACCTGGTTGTCTCGGCCATCGGTCAGGGCGGCGATCTTTCAGAGGGACTGGAAGAACTTGACAACGGCCGTGGCCTGATCGATGCCGACGCCTTTTACCAGGTACCGAACCGTGCCGGCCATTTCGTGGCCGGTGACATCATTCGCCCTCACCTGCTGACCACGGCGATCGGCCAGGGCTCAATCGCCTCGGACAGCATCGACCACTACCTGAAGCAGGAAGCCCAGAAGAAGCGCCCCAAAGTGGACGTACACCATTTTGAACTGCTCAGGAAACTCAGGGAAAGCAATCTCTCTCCGGAAGCCTTCAGGCCTGATGATCCGAACGAGCAGCGCGGGACCTTCAGCGGCAACTGGGCCGTCCATAACTACGAAGACCGGTCCGGCGCCGAGATCATTTCCTCTGACCGCCTCTTCCTGGGACATTTCCCCTATACCCCGCGCAACAAGCGCACCTCCAGGGGGCCAACCGCGGATGAAGTGCTCGGGCACTTCGAGGAACGCGGCATCGGCCTCGACAGGGAACAGGCCGTCAACGAGGCGGAACGCTGCATGAGCTGCGGAATGTGCTTCGAATGCGACAACTGCGTCATCTACTGCCCGCAGGACGCCATCTTCCGGGTCAAGAAGGACCAGGCGACAATGGGGCGTTATGTGGATACCGACTATGACAAGTGCATCGGCTGCCACATCTGTTCCGACGTCTGCCCGACCGGCTATATCGACATGGCCATGGGCGATCACTAACACGGCGGCAAATTCGATCCATGATCAAGAACAGTCTCATAATCCTGATGCTTGGAACACTGCTGGGTGTCGTTTCAGCGGCACTGGCGGGGGACTCCCTGCTGCCCGACATCCCGCAGGCGCAAGGCCGCTTCAGTGCCGCGCAGGGCTGCGTGGAACCGACTGAAGATATGCGCAAGAATCATATGGAGTACATCCTCCATCAGCGTGATGAGACCATGCACGAGGGGATCCGCACCAGCAGGCACAGTCTGGTGGAATGCATCAACTGCCACGTCAGTGATGCGCCGGATGCCCCGCGTGTCAGCAGCGAGAAGCATTTCTGCAACAGCTGTCATACCTATGCAGCGGTCAACATCGATTGTTTCCAGTGCCACGCCGACCGTCCCGTCGGGATGTCCCGGGGTGAATCCGCCATCGTACAGTCCGAAGGCACGGGAGAAAGTCATGACTGATAAATCGCAAACCGACACCTCTCGACGCCGCTTTCTGGGCAGCACCGCGGCGGTCGCGGGCCTGGCGGTTGCACCCGGCGTCATATTGCATGAAGTCGGTAATGCAAAACCTGCCGATCAGGCCGTTAGCGCTAGAGTGCGCTGGGGCATGCTGATTGACACTGACAAATGCGCGGAAGGCTGCAACGATTGCGTACAGGCGTGTGATGAGGAGCATGGCCTGACGGGCTTCGGTCGCCCGGCAACGGATGCACAATGGATTCGCAAGGTAAAACTGAAGGACAAGCTGAGCGGCCATGTCCAGACGCTGCCGCTGCTCTGCCAGCACTGCGAACATCCACCCTGTGTCGATGTCTGCCCGACCGGCGCTTCCTTCAAGCGCGATGACGGCATCGTGCTGGTCGACAAGCATATCTGCATAGGCTGCCGCTACTGCATGATGGCCTGCCCTTACAAGGCACGTTCATTCATCCATGAAACCCTGCAGGACCAGAAACCGTACTCGCCACGAGGCAAGGGCACGGTCGAATCCTGCACCTTCTGCGTCCACCGTGTCGACAACGATGAGACGCCTGCCTGCGTGGAAGCGTGTACGAAAGAGGACCACAATGCCATGCTGTTCGGCAACCTGAACGATCCGTCGAGCGAGATCTCGAAAAACCTCAAACGGCACACCAGTAACCAGATACGTGCGGACCTTGAGCTTAATACCGCCGTGCGTTACCGGGGAATCTGATGAAATCCATAGACTTCAGGGAAATTGACGGCGGCCCACCGTTCTATCTGCTGCTAGGCATTATCGGCATATTCGTGCTGGCGGGCCTGGGGGCAGCTTACTACATGGAGCATAACGGACACTATGTCACCGGAATGTCAAACCAGATTGTCTGGGGAACACCGCATGTCTTCGCCGTCTTTCTGATCGTCGCCGCATCGGGTGCCCTGAACGTCGCATCGATCAGTTCGGTGTTCGGAAAAACACCTTACAAGTCACTGGCCCGGCTTTCCGGTCTGCTGGCTATCACCCTGCTGATCGGCGGCCTGGCGATACTGGTCCTCGATCTTGGCCGTCCCGACCGGCTGATCGTGGCGATGACCTATTACAATTTCAAATCGATCTTTGCCTGGAATATCTTCCTGTACATCGGATTTATGGTGGTTGTCGCCATTTACCTGTGGATGATGATGGAGCGGAAAATGAACCGCTACACCAAGCCGGCGGGTTTTGCCGCGTTCCTCTGGCGCCTCATCCTGACCACCGGTACCGGCTCCATTTTCGGCTTCCTGGTGGCCCGCCAAGCCTATGACGCCGCGATCCTGGCACCCATGTTCATTATCATGTCCTTTTCTTTCGGGCTGGCTATCTTCATCCTGGTATTGCTGGGCCTGTGCAAATGGTCCGACCGACCACTGGGAGATGCCATTCTCATGCGCCTGAAGAATTTGCTCGGCGTGTTTATTGCCGCAGTACTCTATTTTGTCATTGTCTACCATCTCACCAACCTCTACATCACCCAGCATCATGGCGTTGAACGTTTCGTTCTGCTGGACGGCGGTGTCTACACACGGCTCTTCTGGATTGTCCAGATCGGCATCGGCAGCCTGGTTCCATTGGCCCTGCTCTATAATCCGGCGAGCGGAAAATCCCGCGGCTGGATAGGGATCGCCTCGTTGCTGGTGATCATCGGCGGACTGGCGCAGATGTACGTACTCATCATCGGCGGCCAGGCCTACCCGATGGATATGTTCCCGGGCAAGGAAGTATCCAGTTCCTTCTTCGATGGCGTGGTCGGCGGCTATACGCCGAGCCTGCCCGAGATCGTCCTCGGTCTGGGTGGCGTCGCCATTGCACTGGCAGCCACCGTTGTCGGCGTCAGGGTGCTGCGATTCCTGCCTGCGAGCCTGGCGGATGAGCAGGTGGATCCACACTATACTGCCGGGGATAGCGCTGAAGCAGTCTCCTGACTGCCAGCCCCGGGGGCTGCCTGTGGCAGGCCCTGAAGCCCGAACCGGCGCGGAAAGGCCCCACCCATGTCCCGCCTGCTGATCTCGGCGGCCCACAAGTCATCCGGCAAGACAACCGTCACACTGGGATTGTGTGCGGCACTGGCCGAAGAAGGCCGCGTCATCCAGCCTTTCAAAAAAGGCCCTGACTATATCGACCCCATGTGGCTGGGTCTTGCGGCAGGCCACCCCTGTCACAACCTCGATTTCTATTGCATGTCACATGCGGAAATCCTGACGACCGTGGGCCACTACTCGCAGGACGCCGATGTTGCCCTGATCGAAGGCAACAAGGGTTTGTACGACGGTCTGGACCTTGATGGCAGCAACAGCAATGCCGCCCTGGCCGAACTGACCCGAACGCCCGTCATCCTGGTACTGGACGCACGCGGTATGACACGTGGCATCGCACCGCTGATTCTGGGCTATCAGAAATTCGATCCGGCGATACAGATAGCCGGTGTCATTCTCAATCAGCTCGGCGGGAGTCGACATGAAGCCAAGTTGCGTACTGTTATCGAGCACTATACCGATGTTCCCGTTATCGGCGGCGTCCACCGTGACAGGTCACTTGAAATCAGGGAGCGTCATCTGGGACTCATCCCGAGTAACGAGGAGTCGGCGGCGCAAGAAAAGATTCACAATATCAGGGATCTGATCAAGGCGCAGGTCGATATTGACCGGCTGTATGAGGCCGCCGGGCGGGAACCGCTGGCCTTCAACCCGCTCGCTCCGCAACCCGACGAATCTGCGGCAACGGTCCGGATCGGCGTTGCACGCGACGCCGCTTTCGGGTTTTATTACCCGGATGACCTGATTGCACTGCAACAGGCCGGCGCGGAACTGGTACCCATCAACACCCTGCGAGACGCGACACTACCGATGATAGACGGACTCTTCATCGGCGGGGGATTTCCGGAAAGCCGGATGCAGGAACTCGAGGCAAATGACGGACTCCGGGAGCAAATCGGGGCAGCCATCCGCAACGGTCTGCCGACCTATGCCGAATGCGGTGGACTCATGTACCTGTCGCGCAGTATCGAGTGGCAGGGCCGGCGTTCCCGGATGGTGGGTGTCATTCCAGGCGACACCGTCATGCATGAACGACCGCAGGGACGCGGCTACGTGCGCCTGCGGGAGACGCCCGGCGCTCCCTGGCGTACCGACCGGCCGGAAGGCGAGTTTTCAGCGCATGAATTCCATTATTCAAGCCTGGAAAACCTCTCGGGTCCGCTGGACTATGCCTATGAAGTTACCCGCGGTACCGGTATCGATGGCGCCCATGACGGCATCGTTATCAATAACCTGCTGGCCTGCTACAGCCATATGCGCGATACCGGCCAGCATCACTGGGCCCGGCGGTTTGTTGATTTTGTCAGACAGTGTCAAAATCGCCGTTCCATCATATAATAGTCATGACAGATATATCTGATCAATCAGGAAGTTAGCATGATAACGATTACGCCGGCCGCGGCCGAACAAATCAGCGAGTCTGCCAGGCAGGGAAATATGGGCGGTCTCCCCCTGCGCATTGCCGCGACCCGCAAACCGGACGGCAGTATTCACTACGGCATGGGGTTTGATGAAAACCGGCTTGAGGGTGACGTCCACATCGACGCCGGCGATGTGGACGTCGTTATAGCGGAATCCAGCCAGCTACTGCTGGACGGGACCACGCTGGATTATGTGGAAATCGAGCCCGGCACGTTCCAGTTCATCTTCATGAACCCGAACGATGCGAATTACAGCCCGCCTGAAACAGGGTGAACATCACGGTTGACCAAATGTTACAGTCCGACAAAGCAACGCTGCAGGAAACCGCAAGCAAATGCGGTGACTTGCCCGGCCGCTTGGCCGCACGACCGGGCGTTCTGCTGCTGATCCTCGGACTCTCAACCCTGCTGTTTAGCCTGGCGTGCACCGTAAACCCCGGTGGCATCCAGCGCACATTGCTGGCCGTTGCGCTGTTTACCGGAGTCGGCGTGCTGGTCTCTTCCATACTCTTCCTGATCCGGAACCATGCCTTGCTGCAGCTGGTACACATCAGGTCCCGGGCGGACAGCGCCGGGAAAGGCCGCTATAGCGGTCCTGCCCGGGCACCAATCAGCCCTGCCATGCTGAGTCTTGCAGATGATCTGGATCAAATAGCATCACGCGCCAGGTCGGCACACGAGGGCGGTAGCGCACCGGACCTCGAGAAAAAGTCGCTGCAGATTTTGTATGAGGTTGTCTCCAGCATCAATACAGCTCATAGCCTCGATGACCTGCTGAGCCGTTTCATGTACACCCTGAAACGGACGACAAACGCCCTGGCAGCAGCCATCTGGGTAGATCAGCACCGGGAGCAGATGGAACTTGCCGCCAGCAGTGGTATCGATGAATCAGTGCTCGCGAGCAACCATCAGAAAGTGCGCCGCTGCCTGTATGAACGTGCCCTGACTGAAGGAAAAATCTGGGTCGACAGCGATCTGCGAAAATGTGAAAAGATCGCCGGGCGAAGATTTTTCGAACAGGACGGAATCGGACTGATTTCGATACCCCTGCGCTATCGGGGCAGAATTACCGGTGTTATCAACCTGTTTTCCGATGTCGCCCTTGTCAGGCAGATTGAATCGATAAAGCCCCTGCTGACAAGCATTGCGCACCACCTGAGCGTAGCGATAGAGAAATCGCACAACGATGAAGAAAACCGCCGGCACCTGATCAATGACGAACGTACCCGGATCGCCTACGAACTCCATGACTCACTCGCCCAGAGTCTCGCCAGTATCCGCTACCAGGTCCGCGTGCTGGATGAGACCATGCACCAGGGAGATGAATCGACCACCTGGCAACAGCTGGAGCGTATCGAGAACAGCCTGGACGAAGCGAATACCGAGTTGCGCGGCCTGATCGCCAATTTCCGCGCACCTGTCCATAAACGAGGCCTGGTGGAAGCCATAGAGCAGGTTGTCGGCCAGTTTCGCAACGAGACCCGCATCAAGACCTATCTGCAGAAGGAGTGGTCTGCAAGCACTTTCCCGAAGGATGTCGAAACCCAGATACTGCGCATAATCCAGGAGGCACTCTGGAACATACGCAAGCACAGCGAGGCGAAAACCGTCCGCATCATGCTGCGTGACGAGCGCGGGGGCAGATGTCATATCCTGATCGAGGATGACGGCATTGGCATCAACAAGCAGGTTGACGGACTCGAGGGTGAACATATCGGCCTGACCATCATGCGTGAGCGCGCATTGCGTATCGGCGGAAAACTGCACGTAGAAAGCGAGCCCGGCGAAGGTACCCGAATCATGCTGGAACTCAACCAGTGCAACACGGTTAACCAGCCATGAGCCTGAATGTCCTTCTTGTCGATGACCACACCCTGTTCCGCGAAGGGCTCGAGGGCCTGCTCAGCCGCCGCAACATCAATATCCTTGCAGCGGTCGGCAACGGGCTTGAAGGCCTGCGGCTGGCCGCAGAACTCGATCCGGATGTCGTGTTGCTGGACATGCGCATGCCGGAAATGGACGGCATGGATGTGCTGCGCCATCTGCGCAAGGGTGGCTTTACCAATCCCGTGGTCATGCTGACAACCAGCAGTGATGAGCGGGACCTGGTTGAATCACTGCGCAGTGGCGCCCAGGGCTATCTGCTGAAGGACATGGAGCCTGACCAGCTGGTTGTCGCACTGCGTGACATCGTTGCCGGCAAAACCGTTGTCGCCCCAGATCTCGCTCCGGTCCTTGCCCGCGTCGTCCAGGGTGAAAGTATCGAACCGGTCAAGGAAAGCCCGTTCGCGAAACTCACGCCACGAGAAAACGAGATACTGGCATTGCTGGCCGAGGGCCAGAGCAACAAGGTCATCGCGCGCAACCTTGGTATCTCCGATGGAACCGTCAAGCTGCACGTCAAGTCGATCCTGCGCAAGCTCGGCGTGCACTCACGCGTGGAAGCGGCCGTAATAGCCGTCGAGCAGGGTCTGCGCGCCAACCGGGGCAGCGAGCAGAACGATCATAGCGGTTGAGGGTGCCATACCCGTGAAACTTTTTCGCGACCTTGTGGCTGAAATCCAGCCTGAAATAAGGGAGGAATTTCCCTGGGATGTGGAGAAAAAACTGTTATCGGATCATCCCCCTCTCGTGCTTGATATCCGCGAGGCGGATGAATTCGCCGCCATGCACATCGAACATTCACTGCATGTTCCGCGCGGCATCCTGGAATCCGCCTGTGAATACAATTACGAGGAAACCGTCAGTGAGCTAGTGGAGGCACGCGGGCGTGAAGTGATCGTCGTTTGCCGCTCCGGTAACCGCAGCGCGCTGGCTGCCCATACCATGCAGCTGCTGGGCTATCGCAAAGTCTGCTCGATGAAGACCGGCCTGCGCGGCTGGAACGATTATGAACTGCCGCTGGTCGATGCGAACGATCGTACCGTGACCGTCGTCGAGGCCGATGATTTCTTTACACCCCGGTTGCGACCCGAACAGATCAAGCCCGCGAGTTGATTCCGCCGGCCCAGATGCATGACGGATCAGATATAGTGCTTCCGGTCCGCGCGCCGGCGTCCGCCCTGCTGGATAATCACACCCTCGACAGACTTGAGGTCGGTGATTTCGATGACTTCGTGCCCCGCTGCCAGCGCCTTCAGATAATAACATCCGTCCCCGTATATCAGCTGCCGGAAGATATATTCATCGTCATGGCGCGCCAGTACGAAAGAGCCATTGGTGACGACCCCCTCCGGATCGACGATGATGATGCAACCGTCCTCGAATTCCGGCGCCATCGTGCCTCCGATGACACGCAGGGCGAACGGTTCCCTGCCGCAACTACCTTCCTGCATTACAAGCACCTGTCATTTTTGCGCTGAAATAAGTAGCATATTATATCATTATAACAATAGGTTGTAGCTTATATCTAATGTATTATTCAGGGTTTTACACGGAATAATAATCCCGATACCACTCGACAAACCGGGCCAGCCCCTCCTCGACCGGGGTAGCCGGCCGGTAGCCTGTATCGCGCGTCAGATCCGATACATCCGCAAAGGTTGCCGGCACATCGCCCGGCTGCATCGGCAGCATGTTTTTTTCCGCCTTCATGCCGAGGCAGCCTTCCAGCACCTCGATGAAGTACATCAGTTCCACGGACTGACTGTTGCCGATGTTGTAAACCCGGTACGGCGCCGAACTGTCTGCCGGGTCCGGTGCATCGCCGGACCACGCCGGATTCGGCACCGGTATCCTGTCCAGTACACGGATCACGCCTTCGACGATGTCATCGATATAGGTGAAGTCACGCTGGTGCCTGCCGTGATTGAAAACATCGATTGGCCGGCCGGCAAGAATGTTCTTCACGAACCGGAAATATGACATGTCCGGTCTTCCCCATGGCCCGTAGACCGTAAAAAAACGCAGCCCGGTGCTCGGTATCCGGTACAGGTGACTGTAAGTATGAGCCATCAGCTCATTGGCCTTCTTGCTTGCCGCATACAGACTGAACGGGTGATCCACGTTGTCATGCACGGAAAACGGCATACGGGTATTGGCTCCGTAGACCGAACTGCTGGATGCATAAACCAGGTGCTCGACACCGTGATGCCGGCAGCCTTCCAGAATATTGGCGAAACCGACGAGATTGCTGTCCACATAGGCCAGCGGATTCTCCAGTGAATAGCGCACACCCACCTGGGCCGCCAGATTCACCACGCGCTGCGGTTTGAACCGTGCGAATACGGTCGCCATGCCGTCGCGGTCATCCAGACTGGTGCGCAGGTCTGTAAATCCGCCATGCCCGGCAAGCCGGGCAAGCCGCGCCTTTTTCAGTGTGACATCATAATAATCATTGAGGTTGTCGATCCCGACGACCTCGTCGCCCCGCTCGAGCAGCCGCAGTGACAGGGTGGATCCGATGAATCCCGCGGCACCTGTTACCAGGACCTTCATATTTTTCTACTCCCCTGAATGGTTTCCCGAAGCGACACGCCCGTTATTGCTGCCCTACCCGCAGTTCGTTCCCGCACCGGACCGGCACTACGGCCAACAGCCACGTCTCGCGGGTGAACCACGTCGCATGCCCCGCCGCCGAAAGGCCTGCACCGGGAAACAGCCGAAATTACTGTCGCTGCCGCATTTTAGCAGAGCCTCCCGCAGGCTGTATAAAACTGCCCGGATAAATAACATGTTCGTCTCGCCTGGAAAGCCGGCCAGTCAATTGACCCGCGGCCCCGCTCACCGTAATATTTCCGCATCATGGTTCACCCGGGCGATTAGCTCAGCGGGAGAGCACTGCCTTCACACGGCAGGGGTCACTGGTTCAATCCCAGTATCGCCCACCA
>Ga0210096_1000054_pt1 | contig 57259 bp, 64 predicted proteins | sample China_Galinas_PW_4_FD_184864 | JGI IMG/M metagenome (GOLD analysis project Ga0210096, IMG submission 184864) | Wetland microbial communities from San Francisco Bay, California, USA, that impact long-term carbon sequestration - China_Galinas_PWA_D2... | ecosystem: Environmental > Aquatic > Marine...
CGTTACGCAAGAGACCGTAGCGAGCTTGTGGTGGCGGTGACCCACTTCACTCCGGTGGTCCGGCCGAATTACCGGATCGGAGTACCGCAGATGGGCTCCTATCGTGAGGTGTTGAACACCGACGCCGCGGCCTATGGAGGAGACAACTGGGGCAGCAGCGGGGGCGGTGCCACGGCGGAGCACCACGGAATCCACGGCCGCGAGCACTCCGTGTGCCTCACGCTGCCGCCTTACGCGACCGTTGTGCTCGAGCTGCAGCGGCCAGGCTAGCAACGAGTCCTCTCTCAGCCACTAAGGCAAACCGATTCGCGCACAAGGACACGAAGACACAATGACAAGTCCCGACGGTCAGAGCCCCCGTCCTCCTTCATGCCTTTGTGTCTTCGTGTGACCCATTTCGTCCCCAGCTCGGAGCCTGGCTCACCTGCCGGGCTCCGAGCCGCACCGGAGGCGGCTGAATTAGCTAGCTCCCTGCCATGCTCAGCATCAGACTGTTGAGCCGGCGCACGAAGCCGGCTGGGTCCTCCAGCTGGCCGCCCTCCGCCAGGAAGGCCTGGTCGAAGAGCACCCGAGCCAGGTCGGCGAAGCGCTCTTCGCCCTTCTCGGCCTCGAGGCGCTGTACCAGGGGATGCTCGATGTTGATCTCCATGATCGGGGTGGGCATGGGGGCGTCCTGGCCCAGCTGCTTGAGCACGCGGGCCAGGTTCTGGCTCATGTCATAGTGGTCGACCACCAGACAGGCTGGGGACTCGGTGAGGCGGCTGGAGACGCGAACCTCCTTGACGGCGGACTCGCCCAGCACCCCTTTCACCCGCTCCAGCAGGTCCTTGTGCTCCTCGGCGGCCTTCTCCTGCTTCTCCTTGTCTTCCTCGTCCGCCAGCTTGCCCAGATCCAGCTCGCCCTTGGCCACGGACTGGAGGTGCTTTCCCTTGTAGTCGGTGAGGTGGGAGACCAGCCATTCGTCCACCCGGTCAGTGAGCAGCAGGACCTCTACGTCCTTCTTCTTGAAGACCTCCAGGTGGGGGCTGTAGCGGGCCGCCGCCGGTGTGTCGGCAGTGATGTAGTAGATCTTCTCCTGACCCTCCTTCATCCGACCGATGTAGTCGTCCAGCGACACGCTCCCCTCGTCGTCGCCCTCCCCCTTGGTGCTGGCGAAGCGCAGCAGTCCGGAGATGCGCTCCTTGTTGGCGAAATCCTCGGCAGGCCCTTCCTTCATCGCCCGGCCGAACTCCTGCCAGAAGCTCGCGTACTTCTCTTTGTCGTTCTCGGCCAGGCCTTCCAGGAGCCCCAGTATCCGTTTGACGTTAGCGCTACGAATGGTATCGATCTTGCGATCTTGCTGCAGAATCTCGCGCGAGACGTTCAGGGGCAGGTCGTCGGAGTCCACCACGCCCTTGACGAAACGCAGGTAGTGGGGCATCAGCTTGTCCGCCTCGTCCATGATGAAGACCCGGCGCACGAACAGCTTGACCCCGTGCTTCTGGTCCCGGTCCCAGAGATCGAAGGGGGCGTGCTTGGGGACATAGAGCAGGGAGGTGTACTCGTTGGTGCCCTCGACTCGGTTGTGCACATGGGCCAGGGGCTCGTCGAAGTCGTGGGCGATGTGCTTGTAGAACTCGGCATACTCCTCTTCGCTGATGTCGCCCTTGCTGCGCATCCACAACGCCGTGCCCTTGTTGACCTTCTCGAACTCCGGCGCGTCCTCTTCCTTGGACTCGTTGCGCATCTCGATGGGCAGGGCGATGTGGTCGGAGAACTTGGCGATGATCGAGCGCAGCCGGAAGGGCTCGAGCAGCTCGGTCTCGTCCTCCTTCAGATGCAGGGTCACGTCGGTACCACGACCGGCCTTCTGTACCGTCTCGATGGAGTAGCTGCCCTGCCCATCCGACTCCCAGCGCACCCCGTGCTCAGGACCCAGGCCGGCCCGGCGGGACACCAGGGTCACCCGGTCGGCCACGATGAAAGCGGAGTAGAATCCCACTCCGAACTGGCCGATCAGCTGGTTGTCCTTCGCCTGGTCGCCCGAGAGTTCTTCGAGGAAGCGCCGGGTGCCCGAGCTGGCGATGCTGCCGATGGTATCGGTCACCTCGTGGCGATCCATGCCGATGCCGTTGTCGGACACGGTCAGGGTGCGGGCCTCCTTGTCCACCTCGATACGGATACGAAGATCCGACTGATCCTCGTACAACGCCTCGTCGGTCAAGGCCTCGAAGCGCAGCTTCTCGGCGGCATCCGAGGCGTTGGAGATCAGCTCCCGGAGGAAGATCTCCTTGTTGCTGTAGAGGGAGCGGATCACCAGGTTCAGCACCTGGCTGACCTCTGCCTTGAACTCCAGGGTTTCCTTATGCGATTCGACGGTCATGGCCAATGAGACCTCCAAGCTTGCCCAGTGGATCGAACGAGTTGAGACGCAAAGTGCGCCGTTTATGCCTTCAAGTCGAGACGAGAGCGAGCCACGGGCACGTCTCAGGCAACCTGCCTCGATTTCGTGAAGAGGCCGTAGGGAAGAATCCCGGTCCATGGATGTGGGATTGACGGCAGCGAATTTCAACCGGGGCACCCCTCGCCATGTCCGGGACCCTGTGGTGAAATAGCCCCATTCAGGCTTCAACCAGCGGTAAATTCCCATGCCCACCGTGCAGACCCAAGCATTCGATGACCAACGCCCCGGTACCTCCGGACTACGCAAGCGGGTCAAGGCGTTCCAGAAGCCACACTATCTGGAGAACTTCGTCCAATGCATCTTCGATGCCCGTCCGAACCTGCGAGGCGGCACCCTGGTGCTGGGCGGGGATGGGCGCTTCTACAACCGGGAGGCGATCCAGATCATACTGCGCATGGCCGCGGCCAACAGGGTGAGCCGGGTCCTGGTGGGTCGGGGAGGTATCCTGTCGACCCCAGCCGCGTCCTGTGTAATCCGAAAGCACAAGGCCCGGGGGGGCATCATCCTGTCGGCCAGCCATAACCCCGGAGGGCCCGACGAGGACTTCGGGATCAAATTCAACATGCCCAACGGCGGGCCCGCCCCCGAGGGGGTGACCGAGGAGATCTTCCGGCGCAGCCGTGAGATCACCGAGTACGCCATCGCGGAGGCCGCCGAGCTGGATCTCGACCGACTCGGTCGGTCCGAGCACGCCGGCATGAAGGTGGAGGTGATCGACCCGGTCGAGGATTATGCCGCGCTCATGGCCTTCCTGTTCGATTTCGAGCGCATTCACCAGCTGTTCAACTCCGGTCTGTTCAGCATGCATTTCGATGCCATGCATGCGGTCACTGGCCCTTACGCCACGCGCATCCTGGAGCAGATCCTCGGGGCCCCGCCGGGCACGGTGCTCAACGGCCAGCCGTTGCCGGACTTCGGCGGTGGACATCCGGACCCCAACCTAGCCCACGCAAAATCCCTGGTCGCACTCACCCAGGGACCGGACGGGGTCAATTTCGGCGCCGCCTCCGACGGTGACGGGGACCGCAACATGATTCTGGGGCACGACTTCTACGTCACCCCCAGCGACAGCCTGGCGGTGCTGGCGGCCAATGCCCACCTGGTGCCTGGCTATAAGGACGGCGTGGCGGGCGTGGCCCGCTCCATGCCCACCAGCCAGGCGGTGGACCGGGTGGCCGACGCCCTGGGCGTGGAGTGCTACGAGACCCCCACCGGCTGGAAGTTCTTCGGCAACCTGTTGGACGCGGGCCGCATCACCCTGTGCGGCGAAGAGAGCTTCGGCACCGGCTCCAGCCATGTGCGCGAGAAGGACGGGCTCTGGGCCGTACTTTTCTGGCTCAACCTGCTGGCGGTGAAACAGCAGTCGGTGGCCCAGATCGTGCGCGATCACTGGCGCCGCTTCGGGCGCAACTACTACACCCGCCACGACTACGAGGAGCTGGACAAGGCCCCCGCCGAGACCCTGATCACCGACCTGCGAGACCTCCTGCCGGGTCTCAAGGGCCAGGAGCTCCGCGGGCGCAAGGTCAGCTATGCGGACGACTTCGCCTACACCGACCCGGTGGACACGAGCATCTCCCGGCGCCAGGGCCTGCGGATCGGCTTCGAGGACGGCTCGCGGATCGTGCTGCGCCTGTCCGGGACAGGCACAGCCGGGGCCACGCTCAGGGTATACATCGAGTCTTTCGAGTCGGACCCGGCGGACCAGGGCCGCGACACTCAGGAGACCCTGGCGGATCTCATCGAGATCGCCCAGGAGCTGGCCGGCATCGCCGAGCGCACGGGGCGCAGCGCGCCCAGCGTGATCACCTGAGCACCCGGGCGAGGCCAGGGATTGAGCGTTGGAAAGGACGGGCCGGTCGCCCCGTGAACCGAAGGCGACCGGCCCTGACGACACCTAGCGCTTCATCTCCAGCTCCTCGATCCGGGCCTTGAGCCGCTCGATCTCGGCCTCGGTCCCACTAACCTGCGCCCCGCCATGGCCTCGCGCTGCGCCGTAACCGGGGGCACCGCCATAACCCGGCGCCCGACCATACCCTGGTGCGTAGCCGTAGCCGTAGCCGTAGCCAGGCGCAGCCCTGTAAGGACCCACCCCATAGCCGGGAGCCACCCCATAGCCCCGACCCGCGGGTGCCGCTCCGGGGGTGATGGTCTGAACTCCGGACATCGCCTGATTAGCGGGGGTAGCGGTGGTCACATCCCCACCTTCGGGCAGGATCAACACGGTGGTGGGTGCTCCACCACCACCATAGCCGGGCCCCACACCATAGGGGGGAACCCCATAGGGCGGAAGGTAGCCGGGACCCCCGTAACGATAATCATCGTAATGCCTATCCCTGTTGCCACCCATCCACTTGGTCGGATTTATCATGTCCCCGAAATTCATGGCGTTTCCCGTGCCCATCACCAACAGCCCGGTAGCCACCGCCACCGCCTTGCAGAAGCGCGACTGCATCGTCATCTCTCGTTATCCTCGTTTTGGTCGTTGTCAAATTAGGGGAGCGCCCTTCTCGCGTGCCCGCGGCCCGACCCAGCCAATCGATGCGCGGAGGTCAGCGGGGCCCCAGGCTAACTCAGGTGGCAAGTGTGGCAAAGCAAATCCTGCGGGCCGCTCGGTCCCCCGGTAGCGCGAGGGAACGATTGGCCCGAGCTACTGCGCTCTTCCGGTCAGTGGCGCCCTTTCCTGCCATCATCATGGAGCCTCCGTGCATACCCTTGCCCTGATGACCATCTTCCCGGCCGTCCTCCGCGTGGACCAGAGGCAAGCCCGCAACCAAAAGGACGAGGGTCGCGAGCAAGAGAGACAGCTGCTTGTATCGATGGGTGAGTACATACATCGGTTGGTCACTCCTCAATCTGGGGAAGGGAGACACGCAGCCGGGGGAGCCGCATTTGACGGCCCCCGTGGCGACCAAGCCGAAAGGATAGCCCAGGGCCCGACCCCGGCAATGGAAATCCATCCGAATTTGCCGAGTCGCAGACCCCTTGGGCAGCAGTGGGCCCGTGTATCCTTGTAACCCATTGCCCACGGAAAAGGAGTCTCCCATGCGCGTGCTGGTTACCGGAGCCACTGGCATCGGCTCCCAGATCGCCGCCTATTTGCGCGCCGCGGGCGACGATGTGCGATCCGCGGTACACCGAGTCTCGGCCCCGGGGCAGCTAGCCTACGACTTCGCCCAGGACCTGGTGCCCGAGGCTTGGCTGCCGGACTGCAAGGCGTGAGCGCCGTGGTCAACTGCGCGGGGATACTGAGGGAGCAGGGCTGGCTGAGACTGGCCCTCGGGTTGTTCATTCTCGCAGGCGCCTGTTGGCTACCCGTGGTCTGGATACAGCTCCGGGTGCGCAAGCTGGCCGCCCAGGCCCTGAAGCCAGGAGGCCAGCTTGCACCGGCCTATGATCGGTTGATGTGGCTCTGGTTTGCGCTCGGGTGGCCGGCCTTCCTGGCAGTGCTGGCGATATTCTATCTGATGGTCTTCAAGCCACGCTGAGGCTCCCCTCCCCGGCCCTCCCCGCGAGCGGGGAGGGAGCAACACCGAATACCCCTCTTCACCTGTACCGAACCCGGGAGCCGGCCTGTCTCCCCCCACCCGTGGGGAGCCGGCAGCGGCCCTGTCTCCTCCCCCACCTGTGGGGGAGGCCGGGAGGGGGAGCCTCAGCCCGCGGCGGCATTCGGGCGAAACCGCTCCATGGCATGGGCGGCCACCTCAGGGCGCCGGCTCATCAGGGCCTCGAAGCCGTCGCTGTATGGCTCGCAGATGGCGAAACGCCCGAACGCAGCCTCCATCTCTGGCAGACCGCGGCTGAAATGGCCCCGTCCCCGGGCGGAGGGGTGGAGCCAGACCCCGGTCATCAGCCAGTCCGCCTCCACGTCGTCTCGCCCGTTGCGACCGAAGAAGGCGGCGCCGACCACGGCGCGGCAGACCCCACCGCCCGAGTCCATCTCCCGCTCATCGACAAGCAGATAGCCGTAGGCCGGCAGCCTGATACCGCCCGACCAATTCATCTCCCGGGCTGCGTGATAGGAGATCGCCCGCAGGGCTCGCACCTCGAATCCGCACCAACGCCTGAACACCAGGGGGTTGACCGCCCAGGTCGTCGCGGGAAGCTCGATAACATAGTCTGCGGCTATCAAGTACATGGCATCTCCCGTATTCCGTGACAATTACCCGATCCTGCACGCTGATGCAACGCGTCGGCCGAGCAAGGTGCAGCATCGCACGGTATCCTTGGGCTCTGACACCGCGCGATACTTCCGACCCTTCAACCTAAGAAGCGGCAGTTGGGCCGGGTGCAGAGTGCGTCATACAGGGTGTGTGGCAAGGCGCGCCAACGCGCGATTGCCCTGTCCGTTGCGAGGGCGAGGCGCGAGACGGACAAGGTCCAGCGGACCTATGCGCCGCCCAACGGGTGTACAGGGACGGTACCTCCTGGGGCAAAAGGCGAAGCACGACCGCGCAGGCTTTCGCCGTAACGCCACCACGGGCCCTGTAGGGCGCGCGAGGGGACCCGTGGCGACCTCACCTGCCGGGTGAGGCATCGAACAGGTCCATAGTTTCATGATGTCCGTTGCCTACAAACGACTCGAAGCGGTCAACTGCCGTTTTTGGGTTCAGGGGCGCACCCTATGAGTCTAGCTGACACCGATCTAAAGCTGTTGCTCAAGGCCCTCGCATTCGCGGCCCACAAGCACAAGGACCAGCGCCGCAAGGACGTAGTGGCGTCGCCCTACATCAACCACCCTATCGCCCTGGCCAGCATCCTCTGCGACCAAGGCGAGGTGTCCGATGTGAAGGTAATCTGCGCCGCCCTCCTGCACGACACCGTCGAAGACACTGACACCACCCCGCAAGAGCTCGAGCAGGAGTTCGGACCCGCCATCAGCGACACCGTCATGGAGGTGACCGACGACAAGAGCCTGAGCAAGCGCGAGCGAAAGCGCCTGCAGATCGAGCACGCCGCCCACATCAGCGACCAGGCCAAGCTGGTGAAGCTCGCCGACAAGATCAGCAACCTGCGAGACGTGGCCATGTCCCCGCCTGCCGGCTGGGACCTTGGGCGCCGCCAGGCTTACTTCGACTGGGCCAAGCAGGTGGTGGATCGGCTGCGCGGTGTGCATCCGCGCCTGGAGGCGGTGTTCGACGAGACCTACGCCCTGCGCCCCAACGGGTCGGTCTGAGCGGGTCAACCTCCGACCGGGAGCGAGGTGCGCTCGATCACCCGCCGCAACACGAAGCTGGAGTGCACGCCCGTCACCCCCTCGATGCGCGTCAGCCGATTCAGCAACAGGGCCTGATAGGCATTCATATCCCTGACCACCACCTTGAGCTGGTAGTCCGCCTCCTGCCCGGTGATCAGCAGGCACTCCAGGACCTCGGGCAGGGCCCTCACCGCCGCATCAAAGCGCTCGAAGCGCTCCGGCGTGTGCCGATCCATCGAGATGTGCACTAAGGCCATCAGGCTCAGGCCCAGCTTCTCGGCGCTCACCATGGCCCGATAGCCCTCGATGATCTCCGCCTCTTCCAGCGCACGCAACCGGCGTAAACAGGGCGAGGGCGACAGGCCGATACGCTCGGCCAGGTCCTGGTTGCTGATCCGCCCGTCCTCCTGGAGCACCTCCAGGATGCGGCGATCGTATCGGTCGAGCTTCATCGGTTGTCCGGCTCATCCGGTTGTGGCATGCCCCTGACGGAGAGACGGCCAAGAGGCCGACGAAGAGATCACCATCAGGACCTGAGAGGCGCGGTTATGCTGCCAATCTGGGGTATATTAGCAGATCCTGCTCCCTTTATATCTATTACAGGCAAATTTAACAATCTTCTGCCTCTGGCTCTGCAGTAATCTATCTCCACTCGAAAACATCGAGCAACATGCTGCCTGGGTTCACGAGATCCCGGCAATCGGCCTGCCCCACGAAGGCAACGCCAATCGGGATTCGCCCGAAAAGGGCCGACACACTGCGCCACTCTCCCCCTTCGGGGGGGCGCACCCGCGGGATGCGTCTCCCCGGACCGCAAGCGATAGAGAGCAACCATCATGAGCCGTTTCGACCACCGCAAGTACCGTCCCACCGCCATGACGCCCATCGCCGAGCGCCAATGGCCGAGCCGTGTCGTCGAGCAGGCCCCGCGCTGGGCCAGCGTCGACCTTCGCGACGGCAACCAGGCGCTGCTAGAGCCCATGGGCGTCGAGCAGAAGCGCCGGCTCTGGTTGCTGCTGGTCGGGCTGGGGTTCAAGGAGATCGAGGTCGGCTTCCCCTCGGCGAGCCGTCCCGACCACGACTTCGTGCGTTGGCTGATCGAAGAGGACCAGATCCCCGAGGACGTGACCGTCCAGGTCCTGGTGCAGGCCCGCGAGGAGCTGATCGTGCGCACCTTCGAGGCCTTGCGCGGGGTGCGCCGTGCCATAGTGCACGTCTACAACTCCACCTCCACCATCCAGCGAGAGCGGGTGTTCGGCATGGACCGAGACGGCATCAAGGCCATAGCCGTGCGTGGAGCTCAGCTGGTCAAGCGCGAGGCGGCCAGGTACCCGCAAACCGACTGGGTGTTCCAGTACTCCCCCGAGAGCTTCACCCAGACCGAGATGGACTATGCGGTAGAGGTGTGCAACGCCGTGATCGACGTCTGGCAGCCGACTCCCGAGCAGCCGTGCATCATCAACCTGCCCTCGACAGTGGAGAGCGCAGCGCCCAACCGCTTTGCCGACCAGGTGGAGTACTTCGCCACCCAGGTGCAGCACCGCGACCGCATCGCCATCTCGGTGCACACCCACAACGACCGCGGCTGCGCCGTCGCCGCCGCCGAGCTGGCCCTGCTCGCGGGCGCTGACCGGGTCGAGGGCACCCTGTTCGGCAACGGCGAGCGCACGGGAAACATGGACGTCATCACTCTGGCCATGAACCTCTACAGCCAGGGCGTGGACCCCGGCCTAGACCTGTCCGACCCGGACGAGGTCATCCAGATCTATACGGCGTGCACCGGGCTGCCGGTCCATCCCCGTCACCCCTGGGTGGGCGAGCTGGTCTACACCGCCTTCTCGGGTAGCCACCAGGACGCCATCCGCAAGAGCCTCGGCCGCCAGCGCTCGGACGAGCCCTGGCAGGTCGCCTATCTGCCCATCGACCCGCGCGACCTCGGGCGCGACTACCAGGCCGTGATCCGGGTCAACAGCCAGTCGGGCAAAGGAGGCGTCGCCTTCGTCATGGAGCGCGACCACGGGCTCACCCTGCCCCGCTGGATGCAGGTGGAGCTGGCCCGTGTGGTACAGCAGGAGAGCGAGCAGACCGGCGGCGAGGTCGACAGCCAGATCATCCATCGCCTGTTCCGGGAGCATTTCGTCTGTCGTGACCAGGGCCCCGTCACGCTGCTCGGCTACCATCTTGATCGCAACGGACACGATGCCATCGAGGTCCGGCTGCGCCAGGACGGCATCGACGCGGTGCTCCGTGGCGAGGGCGAAGGCGCCATCTCCGCCTTCGTGGACGCCTGGGTCCGCCATTCGGGGCAGCGAGTGAGCGTGGTCGACTATACCGAGCACGCCATTGGAGAAGGCACCGACGCGGAGGCCGCGGCCTATGTGCAGCTCAATGTCGACGGCCAGCGGGTCTGCGGCGCGGCACTCGACCACGACACGGTCAGCGCCCCCCTGAAGGCCGTGCTGGCGGCGCTCAACCGAGCCAGGGAACGGCAAGCCCAAGCCGCCTGAGTCGCCAATAGACGCCCGCCGTCCGAGTCGAGCTGGTCGGCAGGCGAGGCACAGCCGAGTCGGCCTCGATGCGGCTCAGAGCATATAGTCGAGCATCAGCCCGACGGTGATGGCGATACCCAGGCAGTTGTTGTCGAGAAAGGCCCGGAAGCAGGCCGCGGGGTCACGACCGCGAATCTGACGCTGCTGGCGCACGAACATCAAACCGGCCAGCAGGAGGCCGATGTAATAGGCCGTGCCCAGCCCGTTGCGCACACCGACCACCACCAGCAGGAGCAGCATCAGCACCTGAAAGGCGCCGATGAACACCAGGTCTCGCTCGCCGAACAGCACAGCGGTGGATTTGACACCGACAGTGAGGTCGTCCTCCCGATCCACCATGGCGTACTCGGTGTCGTAGACCAGGGTCCAGGACAGCGCCGCAAAGAACACCAGCCAGGCATCCGGCGGCAGGCCCCCGGTTACCGCGCTGAAGGCCATGGGCACCGCCCAGCCGAAGGCCGCCCCCAGCACTACCTGGGGGAGATGGGTATAACGCTTCATGAAGGGGTAGATGGCCGCCAGGGCCAGGGCGACCAGGGACAGTCGTATCGTCTGCCAATCGAGCAGCAGCACCAAGCCGAAAGCGGCCACACTAAGCGTGGCGAACACCACCACGGCCTCCACGGGGCTGACCTCGCCTGCCACCAGCGGGCGCTGGCGGGTCCGCGATACGTGGCCATCGATGTGGCGATCCGCGAAATCGTTGATGGCGCAGCCCGCCGAGCGCATCAGCACGACTCCCAGGATAAAGATCAGGACCACCCGCCAGGGGGGCTGCCCCCGGCCGGCGATCCACAGGGCCCACAGCGTCGGCCACAGGAGCAGCAGTATGCCGATGGGTCGATGCAGCCGCATCAGAAAGGCGTAATGGCGCAAACGCTCACGCCAGGAGTCCTTGCCCCGGATCCTGATCTCCACTCGATTCACAGCACCTCTCCGCGACCTGGTGCCGGGGGCACCCCCGGCAGAAAGATCTCGTTCACCAGAAGGGGCTTGCCCGACAGAAAGAAGAGACAGCGGCGCCCCCAGAGAACCTCGGGTCGATCGTGCAACAGGGAGACTGCGGTCTCGAACAGTGCCTGGCCGGGCAACAGGCGGGCGACCTCGGTGGGACCGCGGCGCATCCCGGGATCGGCGAACAGCACCGCGCCCAAGGGGCGCTCACCCAGGGTCGATAGACTGCGCAAGGGGCCGCGCAGACTGCGGGCGGGTATCACCGTGCGCGCGAACACCCAGGGAAGGTTGCCGCAGCAGAGCCCGACCTCGCGAAGCATGGAGGTCTCCGCCCTGCGCATGCCGAGCAGGCGCCCTTCGCCCGGCTGGGGTCGCCCCCAGCCCTGATGCAGAAGTCGCACATGGAAACCGACGCCGCAGGCCGTCTCCAAACGACGGGTCAGTGAGCCCGAGTCCGCGAGCCAGGCCCTTGCCGCAGGCGGAACGGCGGCGGATAACAGGGTCGAAACAGCGAGCCAGCGCGGCTCGGCGCCCGGCGCATTGGCAGGGGGCTCGATCAAGCATGAGTTCCGGACGAAACGGATGGGCGCGCATTATCGCACCTAGTACCGCTGATCGGAAATACCGGCATCATCAGTGCCGGTATTTCCGATCAGCGGTACTAGACCTTTCCATAGGCCAGCCGCCCCGCCACCCATCGGCGGATCAATGGCTCGACCCGATCGGGATAGCGCTCGAGCAGGTAGTCGGCGACCTGCTGGGCGTGACTCAGCAGATCCTGATCCCGCACCAGGTCGGCGATGCGCAGCTGCATCTCGCCGGTCTGACGAGTGCCCAGCACCTCACCGGGCCCGCGAAGCTCCAGGTCCTTCTGCGCCAGGGCAAAACCATCGAGACTGCTGCGCATCACCGCCAGTCGCCCCCGGGCCGCCTCGGACAGGGGGGCGTGGTACATCAGCAGGCAGTGGCTCTCGACCGAGCCGCGTCCAACCCGGCCACGCAGCTGGTGCAGCTGGGCCAATCCCAGTCGCTCGGGATTCTCGATGATCATCAGGCTGGCATTGGGCACGTCCACCCCGACCTCGATCACCGTGGTGGCCACCAGCAGGTCCAGCGCTCCCTCCTTGAATGCACTCATCATGGCCTCCTTGTCCCGCCCCCTCATGCGCCCGTGGACCAGACCCACGCGCACCCCCGGCAAGGCCTCGGCAAGCTGGGTTGCGGTGTCCTCGGCGGCCTGGGCCTGGAGCGCCTCCGACTCCTCGACCAGGGTGCAGACCCAATAGGCCCGACGCCCGTCCCGACAGGCCCGCTCCACCCGAGAGACCACCTGGTCGCGCCGAGTGTCCGGAACCACCACCGTGGTGACCGGGGTGCGCCCGGGTGGCGTCTCGTCGATGACCGAGAGGTCCAGATCCGCGTAAGCGGTCATGGCCAGCGTACGCGGGATGGGCGTGGCGGTCATGATCAGCTGGTGCGGTACGGTCGCGCCCTGGCGACCCTTCTCACGTAGGGCCAGGCGCTGATGCACCCCGAAGCGGTGCTGCTCGTCGACCACGCCGAGCCCCAGGGCCTGGAAGCGCACGTCCTCCTGAAACAGGGCGTGGGTGCCCACCAGCAGCTTCACCGCCCCGTCCGCCACCGCCTCGCGTATCTCGGCACGCCGCGCTCCCTTGGTGCGTCCCGTCACCGAGGCGACCGACACGCCCAGGGGCTCGAGCCAGGTCGACAGACTGCGAAAATGCTGGTCCGCCAGCAGCTCGGTTGGCGCCATGATGGCGACCTGACAGCCCGCCTCCACCGCCTGCAACGCCGCGAGGGCCGCAACCACTGTCTTGCCCGAGCCGACATCGCCCTGCACCAGACGCATCATGGGGTAAGGCTGGACCAGGTCCCGAGAGATCTCGGACACGACCCGACGCTGGGCAGAGGTCAGCGAGAAGGGCAAGGCCCTGACCAGCGCATCGCGCAGCCGACCATCGCCCTCCAGCCGGGGCGCGGGCACCCGCCGATGCTCCTGGCGCAAGCGGCGCAACGACAGTTGATGGGCCGACAGCTCTTCCAAGGCCAGACGTCGCTGGGTAGGATGACGACCCGCCAGGAGAGCCTCCACGGGCGCCCCGGGCGGCGGTCGGTGGATATAGGCGATCGCCTCTACCACTGACGGCAGCCGAAATCGCTGCCGTATCTCGTTTGGCAGCCACTCGGTGAGCCCCTGCGCCCCGTCGAGCCGCGCCAGGGCCTTGTCGGTGAGATCCCGCCAGGCAAGCTGGTGCATACCCTCCGTAGTGGGGTACACGGGTGTGAGGGTCTGCTCTGGCGCCTCCGGCTCTTCCTCGCTGATGCGTTGGTATTCCGGGTGCACCATCTCCAGACTGGCGGGGCCGTTTCGGACCTCGCCGAAGCAGCGCAGGCGCACATCGCCTACCAGGGCGGCCCTCTGGGCCGCGCTGAAATGGAAGAAACGCAGCGCCAGGGTACCGGTCCCGTCGGCAATGCTCACCAGCAGCGAGCGCCGCCTACCCAGGCGCACATCCGCATGCTGGACCACGCCCTCGACCACAGCCTGGTCGCCCACCCTCACACCGCCGATGGGGAGGATGCGGGTGCGATTCTGGTAGCCGGAAGGCAGGTGGAAGAGCAGATCCTGGACACTGACGATGCCCAGACGCTCGAGCCGCTCGGCACTTTTGGGCCCGACCCCTTTGAGCTGGGTTACGGCCAGACGATCCAGCGTTTTTTCGGTCACCTCATTCAACACGCCTTGTGAAACGGGATTCGCGACTGTAGGGTGTCAGCGCGTGCCGCAAAGAAACAGATTGCGGGATCAATGCCATCGAGTCAGCGCCTTGGCTCGCTGCAGGACACGCGTCCTGGGCTCGCTACGAAGCAACCGGTAAGCACTGGCCGGTGATGCGCGATCCCGTTTCGCGCCCACGCCCAGCGCGGACTATTCACGGCAGACCCGCTTGAGGCGAGCAAGGTCCAAGGGGCATCTAGGTTCAATTGTCATGGTTATCCAGGAAAGCTTCCCCATCGACACCCTCCGGGGTCGAGGCACCTATGAGATCACCCGCGAGGTCGACGCCCTGGTGCGCCGCGCAGGGATTCAGACCGGCCTGTGCCAGGTGTTCGTCCACCATACCAGTGCCTCGCTGGTGATCAGCGAGAACGCCGACCCGGTGGTACGCGACGACATGGAGCGGTTCATGCGGCGGCTGGTGCCCGACGGAGATCCGCTTTTCGACCATACCGCGGAGGGGCCGGACGACATGGCCGCCCATATCCGATCCTTCCTAACCAACATGGACCTCACAGTCCCGGTCACCAGCGGTCGCCTGGCGCTCGGCACCTGGCAAGGCATCTATCTGTGGGAGCACCGTTCCCGGGCCCACCGACGCAGGGTCACCGTCACCTTGTTCGGCTAGTACGCCTATACTGAACGGAAACACGGGGCCTTTCCGAGCGGGATAGACCGATCATGCCTAAGTTGGGCCGAATTCTCCTGGACGCCCTTGTGTGGGCGCTGGCCGGCGGCGTTTTCGGGGCCCTGCTCTCGGCCTTGTCCGAGACGGGCCGAATCCTGGACATCAATCCTTGGATCGGCGCGGCCCTCGCTGCCGGCCTGGCCGGGGCCGTCACCGCTGCCTTCTTCGGGGCCATGCCTGTGGCAGTGGTCGGTGCGCTGCTCGGCGTCTTGCTGGGCATCAGCGCGTTGATCCTTCCCATGTCCGACGCCGAGCCCTTTCTGGTCGTGGGCGCGGCACTGTTGGTCGGTCTGATCGCGGGCAGCCTGATCCCACGCAGCGCCGTGCTGAGATCCCGACCTCTGGGACAGGCCATGAGCGGACTCCTGGCCGGGCTCCTCGCCGGGATACTGGTGACCGCGATGCACCGGTTCGGCGGTGTCGAGATGGGAAATGCACTCATCGCGGGGGTGACCGTCGCGGCTGTCGGCCTGCTCTATGTCGCCCTGTCGCGGGTAGTGCTCATCCGATGCAAGGACCGCATCTCCCAGAATATCGGTGGGCCGCTCGTTACCGCACTGGTGGCCTGCGGCGTCGCCCTGATCATCTGGCTGGTCGGCAGCATGGCCGGCGTGGCCCCGAACGCCCCAATCCTCGCCGAGCTCGAGCAGGTGGTCACCACCGTGCCCTCAGGCCTGGCGGGCGGGGCCATCGGCGCGGCCATCGGCGGCGCCCTGCTGGAGCTGCTGGGGATCGAGCTGGAGACCTATCACCTCTAACCGACAAGCTCTCGTTATTCGCCCAGCTGCAACACCGCATCCATCTCCACCCTTGCCCCCTTAGGCAGGAACGCCACCCCGACCGCCGCCCGGGCCGGATAGGGCTCGTCGAAATACTGCGCCATCACGTGGTTGACCACGGGAAAAGCCCCCAGATCGGTAAGGAAGATATTGAGCTTGGCCACATCGGCGAGGCTGCCTCCCGCGGCCCGGGCCACCGCCTGCAAGTTATCGAAAACCCGTCGGATCTGGGCCTCCATATCACCGTCCACGAGATCCATGGTATCCGGGCGCAACGGGATCTGGCCCGACAGGTAAACCGTCTTGTCGCACTTCACAGCTTGGGAGTAGGCACCTATGGCCTGGGGGGCTTGATCGGTGCGAATGATCTCTCGGGACATCGGCTGCTCCTCTCATGGGCTGACGCTGGCGAGAGAGCTTAGGCGATTTCCATAGAAGAACATACCCGGCTGTTTGTCTTGTTATCGCCTTATCCCATGGCACGGGAGATACGCATCACTTTCGGCAGGGCCCTCAGGTTGCGCATGATGGCGGCCAGGTGGGCCCTGTCGCGCACGCAGATGACGAAGTCCAGGGTCGAGGAGAGGCCGTCGCGCTCGCTTATGGACACGTGCTCGATGTTCGAGTCCATCTCCGCGATGGACGCCGCTACGGTGGCGAGCACACCACGCTGGTTTCCGACGGAGACCCGGACCTCAGTCGTGAACTCGGTAGCCGGCTCCTTCTCCCAGTGCACGTCGAGCCAGCTCTCGCCCGAGCGCGGAAATGAGCCGAGGTTGGGACAGCCCTGGCGATGGATGACCAGGCCGCGGCCACGGTGGAATGTGCCGATGATGGCGTCTCCTGGAATCGGCCGGCAGCACTTTCCGAACCTCACCACCATGCCCTCGGTCCCTTTAACCGCCAGGGAGGCGGCGGGCTTGCCGTCCGGGCGCCCGTCTTCCGAACTCTCCTGCTCGCCCAGGCGTCGAGCCACCAGAACCGCCGGACGATCCCCGAGGCCCACATCGACGAGCAGCTGGTCCAGGCTCTGCAGGCTCAGCTCCTGAAGCAAGCGCTCCAGACGCTCGGGGTCCAGCAAGTCGACGCGGCTGTCCAGCTGGGCCAGCTCCTTGTCGAGCAGGCGACGCCCCAGCTCGGCCGCATCGTGGCGCTCCAGATTCTTTAGATAGCTGCGAATATTGGCCCGCGCCTTGCCCGTGACCACGAAATTGAGCCAGGACGGGTGAGGCGTCGCCCCGGGGGCGGTGATGATCTCCACGGTCTGGCCGTTGAAGAGCTGGCTCCTCAAAGGGGCCAAGCGCCGATCCACCCTCGCCGCCACGCAGGTCCGGCCCAGGTCCGAGTGCACGGCGTAGGCGAAGTCGATCACGGTGGCACCCTTGGGCAGCACCATGATCTTTCCCCTGGGGGTGAACACATAGACCTCGTCGGGGTAGAGGTCGATCTTCACATGCTCCAGGAACTCCATGGAGTCGCCCGCACGCTTCTGGATCTCGAGCAGATTGGCCAGCCAGTCCGAAGCACGGGCATGAGCGGTGCCTACGTTGCTGCCCCCCGCCTTGTATAGCCAATGGGCGGCGATACCCGCCTCGGCCACCTGATGCATCTCGCGGGTGCGGATCTGGATCTCGATGGGCAGGCCGTGGGGACCGAAGAGCACCGTGTGCAACGACTGGTAGCCGTTCGCCTTGGGGATGGCGATGTAGTCCTTGAAGCGTCCGGGCACCGGCTTGTAGAGGTTGTGCATGGCCCCCAGCACGCGGTAGCAAGAATCCACCTTGTCCACCAGGATGCGAAAGCCGTAGACGTCAACCACCTCGTTGAAGGACACGCGCTTGGAGCGCATCTTGGCGAAGATGCTGTAGAGGTGCTTCTCGCGGCCCTGCACCTCCCCTTCCAGCCCCTCCTCGCGCAAGCGCTCGCGGATGGCGGTCGCGATGTTGCTGACCACCTCCTTGCGATGACCGCGTATGCGGCTCAGCGCACTGCGCAGCAACGCGTACCGCCAGGGCCAATGAGCCACGAACCCCAGCTCCTCCAGCTCCAGGCGAACGCTATTGATGCCCAGGCGCTGGGCCACGGGGGCATAGATCTCCAAGGTCTCCTTGGCGATGCGCCGGGCCTTCTTTGGGCGCATCACCCCCAAGGTCCGCATGTTGTGCAGCCGATCGGCGAGCTTGATCATGATGACCCGCACATCGCGGGCCATGGCCAACAGCATCTTCTGGAAGTTGGCCGCTTGAGCTTCGGCGTAGGACTTGAAGTCGATCTGGGTAAGCTTGCTCACCCCGTCCACCAGCTCGGCAATCTCCTCGTCGAAGCTCTCGGCCAACTGCCCCTTGGCGGTGGAGGTGTCCTCGATGACGTCGTGCAACAGGGCAGCCATGAGACACTTGTAGTCCATGCGCATATCGGCCAGGATCCGCGCCACGGCGATGGGATGATAAATGTAGGGCTCACCCGTAAGGCGTTTCTGGCCCTCGTGGGCCTCGGCACCGAACAAATAGGCCCGGTAGACCTCCCTCACCTGCTCGGGCGGGAGATAGCTCTCCAAAAAGACACAAAGGTCACTGATCAGAAAGCGGGGCTTTCCGTCTTTCGGCTGGGTCGGCACGTCGTCAGTGACGGAGAGCCACATCGCGAGCCCCGACCTCCAGCCCCGCAGCAGGCGGGAGGGGCCATCGCCGTCCGCCGTCCGGAGCGTTTGCGCGGTCCCCGCCGCCAGACCGACGGGGAGGCCTAGGCCTTAAGACGGCTCGATCACTCCGTGGATCCATCCCCGAACCCTTGAAGGCTTTCCGAGGCCAACTCCTCGGCAATCTCGGATTCGATGGACACTTCTTCCTCGGCCATGGCTTCCATGACCCGAGCCTGCTCCGCCAGCGTATCTTCGGTGATGATCCCTTCGGCGATCTCACGCAACGACACCACCGTCGGCTTGTCGTTCTCCCAAGGGATCATCGGATCCACTCCATTAGCCAGCTGGCGGGCTCGCCTGGTGGCCAAAAGCACCAGGTCGAACCGGTTGTCCACGTAATCCAGGCAATCTTCAACGGTGATACGCGCCATGCTCTCTACAAGCTCCTGAATAGGACTCCAGCCCTGCCATCGGACCGCAGCCGAAAAAAGGAAGGCGCGGACACAGGGCCCGCCCGCAACGCTCATGTCGGAATATACCGGATCGGGCGCTCGGCCGCCACGGGACATGGTAGACGAGGAATCCTAGTAAGGTCGAATCCCGGTGAGCCCCCCGGCAGAGCCTGGGGTTTAGCTCACTGAGTTGGTGGTGATTGCCCTTCATAACAGCGCGGCCTTACCTCGGCGGATCGACTGCCGAGCCGGGCCCGACACGGGTCAGCTCCGACAGCTGCTCGGCGTGACGCCGCTCCTGCACCGCGCGTCGCAGGCGGCGGCTGGTGAGCAGCGCCCGAAGCTCCTGGAGGGCGACCTCGAACCGATCGTTGATCACCAGATAGTCGAACTCTCCGTAATGGGCCATATCGGAGCGCGCCTCCCGCAGGCGTCGCGCGATCACCACCTCGTCGTCCTGAGCGCGACCTCTCAGCCTCGCCTCCAGCGCCCGGGTCGATGGTGGCAGGATGAACACGGATACCGCCTCGGGGATCTGCTCACGCACCTGCCGGGCACCCTGCCAGTCGATCTCCAGGATCACGTCGAGCCCTTCGGCGAGGGGTTGCTCGACGCTCGAGCGCGCGGTGCCATAGAGGTTGTCGAACACTCTGGCATGCTCCAGGAACCGGCCCTCGTCGACCATGCGCTCGAAACCGGCCGCATCCACAAAATGGTAATGCATGCCATTCTGCTCGCCGCGCCGCGGAGCTCGCGTGGTGTGGGACACGGACACAATGAGCAGGGGATCGGCCTCGACCAGGGCACTCATCAGGCTGGTCTTTCCCGCCCCCGAGGGGGCGGAGACGATGTACAGCGTACCCGGATACCCTTCGCTCGCACTCATCTCGAAATGACGTCTATATTTGTTATTATCATTATCAAATAGTTACTCGATGTTTTGAACCTGCTCTCTCATCTGCTCGATCAGCACCTTCATCTCGACCGCGTGGCGCGTGGTCTCGGCGTCGCTGGACTTGGAGGTAATGGTGTTGGCCTCGCGGTTCAGCTCCTGCATCAGAAAATCCAGCCGACGGCCGACCGGCTTGGGGTCGCCCGCCACCCGCTCCACCTCGGTCAAATGGGCACGCAGGCGATCCAGCTCCTCGTCCACATCCAGACGCTGGGCGAGGACCACCATTTCCTGCTCCACCCGCCCCTCGTCCAGGCTTTCGGCCACCTCGGCGATGCGCTGGCGTAGCCGTTCGCGAATCCCCTCGAGCACCAGAGGCATGCGCTCGCGCACCGCCTCCATGTGCCCGGTCATGGCCCGGCAGCGAAGGCGAATGCTCTCGGCCAGCTGCGCACCTTCGCGCCGTCGAGTGGCGATTAGCTCATCGAGCGCAGTCTCCAACAGCCGCGAGGCCGTCTGCTGCAGCGGAGAGAGATCCACCTCCTCGGGCACCACCATACCCGGCCAATTGAGCGCATCGGCTGTCGACAGGGGCACCGCCCCCGGCAGAGACTCCTGCAGTCGGGCCGACAGTAGAACCAGCTGAGCGAGCACCCGTTGATTCAGCCGAAACGGCGGGGCAAGGTCCGCAGAAGGCTTGTACCTGAGGGACGCCTCCAGCTTTCCCCGACTCAGCCGCCCGCCCGCCTGCTCGCGCACCAAGGGCTCCAGAGCCCTGAGCTCCTCGGGCAGCCGCACGAAGACCTCTAGAAAGCGGTGATTGACCGTGCGGAGCTCCCACACCAGGTCGCCGAAGGACTCCCGTGCCTCGGCCCGCGCGAACGCCGTCATGCTGCAGGTCATGCCAACCGCCTTTCGCCCCAGTGCCGGGCGTGGTTATGGACAATCCGTGTATGATAAAGACCCCTTCGGCTACGCGCACTCGCGACCGCTTCTGTCCCCTGACCCCCAATCATGACCACACCGCGCCAAAGCCTCAAGCCGGGTACCGTCATCGACTGCTACGAGATAGTGCGCATGATCGGCAGCGGTGGGTTCAGCCTCATCTACCTGGCCCGCGACGAGGACACCCGCGATCAGGCGGTCGTCAAGGAATACCTACCCAAGAAGCTGGCCATGCGCGAGGAGGGCCAGGTGCGGGTCAAGATGCTCCACGAGGCACGCAAGGATGCCTATCACCACGGCCGCAAGCTCTTCTACCAAGAGGCCAAGGCGCTGGCCACCCTGAGGCACCCGAACATCGTGCGCGTGCGCAACTTCTTCCTCGCCAACGATACGGCCTATCTGGTGATGGACTATGAGCATGGGAAGAACCTGGGCGCCTACATCAAAAAGCGCGGCGGCGGGCTGAGCAGCACTTTCATGATGACGGTGTTCCCGCCCGTGCTGGATGCCCTCAACCTGATCCACTCCCGAGGACACCTGCACCTGGACATCAAGCCGAGCAACATCCATCTTCGCCCCGGGGGCAACCCCTTGCTGCTGGACTTCGGTGCGGTCCACCAGTTCGCCACTACCCGCAGCTCTCAGCCCAGCCAGGTGGTCACGCCCGGCTTCTCGCCGCTCGAGCAGTACTACGCCTCGGGCTACGTGGGGCCCTGGAGCGATGTCTACGCCATAGGCGCGAGCATGCGCGCCTGCCTCGACGGCAAGTCGCCGCCCAGCGCCATCGAGCGCCACGCCCGGGACACCCTGCGTCCCGCCGCCGTGGTCCATGTCCGCCGCTACCCGGCCTATCTGCTGGAGGCCATCGACTGGGCCATGGAGATAGACCCGCTGTTGCGTCCCCAGAACGCGGGCGCCCTGCTTGCCGTTCTGCTGGATAGGTCCACCCATCGAATCACCGACGCCCACGGAGCCCGCCCGGAAAATGCCAGCACCAGCTAAGGACCAAACCACCCGTGGAAAACCGACCTACGAACTCGGCCGGGCGAGCGAGATTGGCTACAGGCGCAAGAACCAGGACCGCTGTGGCGCAGTGGAGACCGACCTCGGCGTCTTGTTGATACTGGCCGACGGGATGGGCGGCCATCCCAAGGGCGAGCGGGCCTCCCAGCTGGTGGTGGACACCTGCTCGAATATCTTTCGCAAGACCCGGGAGCCGCTCCCGGATCCGACCGCCCTGCTCGAGCGGATGGTGATGAAGGCGCACCGCGAGGTGGTAGCCTACGGCCAGAAGCGCCGTCCCCCAATCGAGCCTCGCAGCACCGCCATCGTCGCCCTCGTTCGTCACGGAGTCCTTCATTGGGCCCACGTGGGAGACAGCCGCCTCTACCTGCTGCGCAACGGGCAGCTCGAGGCCAAGACCGTGGATCACTCCTATGTGCAGCAGCTGCGCGACCAGGGACTGGCGGAAGGCCGCGACCTGCAGACCCATCCCTTCCGCAACTATGTGACTCGCTGCGTCGGGGGGACAGTCGCCTCGCCCGATCCGGCCTTCGGGGGGCCACTGCAGCTGAAGCATGGCGATCTGATCCTGCTGTGCACCGACGGTCTTTGGAGCCAGATCGATGCCACGCAGATCGCGGCACTGCTGACCACCAAAGTGGACATGAAAGACAGCCTTGCCCAGCTGGTCAAGCTGGCGGTGCACACGGGTGCCCCGACCAGCGATAATGTCACCGTCATCGCGCTGCGCTGGACGGGCTCGACCACACCCCAGAAGGCGACCCAGGCGAAGGAGGATGAGCTCAGCCGTGCCATTGCGGACATCAAACAGGCGCTCAGCCAATTCCACGAAGACGACCAGCCGTAACGCTCGGCACCCGAGCGCCACCGAGGAGCCCCCATGAGACCCAGCGGACGCCGCCCCGACCAGCTGCGCCAGGTGCGCCTGATTCGACACTACACCAAGCATGCCGAAGGCTCGGTGATGGTCGAGTTCGGCGACACAAAGGTGCTGTGCAATGCCTCGCTGGAGCGACAGGTCCCCCGCTGGCTGCGCGACCGGAGCCAGGGCTGGGTGACCGCGGAGTATGGCATGTTGCCGCGCTCCACCAACGAGCGCATGGGCCGGGAGGCCGCCCGCGGACATCAGGGTGGCCGAACCCTGGAGATCCAGCGACTGATAGGACGCTCGCTCCGAGCAGCGGTCGACCTCAAGGCCCTGGGGGAACGGAGCATTACCGTCGACTGCGACGTGATCCAGGCCGACGGGGGCACCCGCACCGCCTCCATCACGGGCGGGTACGTCGCCCTGGCGGATGCCATCGACAGACTGCGACAGGCCGGGGAGCTGGGCCAAGACCCCTTGATTGCCAAGATTGCCTCGGTCTCCGTGGGCATCTCCAACGGCACCCCCGTGCTGGACCTAGACTACGCCGAAGACTGTAGCGCCGAGACCGACATGAACGTCGTCATGAACGATGCCGGCGCCTTCATCGAGGTCCAGGGCACCGCAGAGGGCCACCCCTTCAGCGCCGAGGAACTCCAGGCCATGCTGGATCTGGCCCGCGCAGGCATCACCCAGCTGATCGAGGCCCAGCGCGCCTGTCTCGTCGAATGACCGTCACGAGAAGATTGCCATGAGCCGATCCCACCGCGGCGAGCAAATCGTGCTGGCCAGCAACAACGCGGGCAAGGTCCGCGAGATCAACCAGCTGCTCGCTACCCAGCAGATCCAGGTGCTTCCCCAGTCCCGGTTCGGCGTCCCAAACGCCGAAGAGACCGGCCTGAGCTTTGTGGAGAACGCCATCATCAAGGCCCGCAATGCCGCCCGCCACAGCGGCCTGCCGGCCATCGCCGACGACTCGGGAATCGAGGTCGACGCCCTGGATGGCGCCCCGGGGATCTACTCGGCCCGCTACGCGGGCAAGGGGGCCTCGGATCGACAGAACCTGGAGAAGCTGCTCGCGGACCTGGAGGCTATCCCCGAGGCCGAGCGTACCGCTCGCTTCCGGTGCCTGATGGTATACATGCACCACGCCGCGGACCCCACCCCGATCGTCTGCCGCGGCACCTGGGAGGGCCGTATCCTCACCGCCCCACGCGGCGAGAACGGCTTCGGCTACGACCCCGCGTTCTTCGTGCCCGAGCAGGGCTGCTCCGCCGCCGAGCTGCCGTCCGAGATCAAGAATCGTCTCTCGCACCGCGGTCAGGCCCTGCGCACGCTGCTGGAGGCCTTGTCCGACTGATCGGACTTCAAATGTCCGTTACTCGCAAACGACTCGGAACGGCTGGGTGTTACCCCGATGAGTCGGAGCTCTCGGCGAGGAGACGCCGCAGGTCGCCGGTGAGGGCCGAGGCAGTGTCGGTACCTTTGCCCAGCAGCCGGACCTCGCCGCGGCGGTCGAATACGTAGACCGCGCTGCTATGCGAGACCGCGTAGCTGCCCTGCGCATCCGGTTTCCCATAGCCATAGCTGACCCGATATCGCTTGGTAAGTGCCTGGAGTTCGGCCTGGCTTCCACGCAGCCCCACGACCTCCGGCCCGAATGCGGCCGCATACTCCTTCAGGCCGGCCAGGGAATCGCGCGCCGGATCCACGCTCACGAACAGGATCTGTACCTGCCCCGCCCCCGTCCCCAGGGCGGCCACCGCTTGGCCGAGGAGGGACAAGGTGGTCGGACACACGTCCGGGCAATGGGTGTAGCCGAAGTAGAGCAGGACCACCCGCCCTCGGAAATTCTCGCCGTGCACGGTGGAGCCGTCGCTCGCCTGCGTGAGGGTGAAGTCCAGGTCCGGCATGAGCCCCGAGACGTCGTGGAGGGCCCAAGGCGAGGTCCGATCCCCGCAGGCAGTGAGCAGCCCGGTCAGGAGCAGCACCCCGAGGCGCGAGGCCAGGCGGCGGGCGGTCCTGGAGCGGCCGCCGATCATTCGACCTGCACCCCCTCCACCCGGAACGGAATGTCCAGAGTCCGGCCGTCGCTGAACCTCAGAGTCATCGGAACCTCGTCCCCGGGATGCAGGGTCTGCTTGCGGTCCATCAGCATCAGATGGTATCCGCCGGGTGCAAACGCGAGCGTTTCACCCGGGGCCAGATCCAGTCCCTCCACATGCACCATGCGCCGCATGCCGTCTTCCTCCACGCTGCGGTGCATCATCACGTGACCGAAGGCTGGACTGGTGGCACCCACCAGGCGCAGGGGGGACGTCTCGTGACTGGCGATAGCAAAATAGCCGGCGAGCGGCAGGTCGCCCGGCAACCAACGCACGCGGGCGTCGCTGACCGATAGCGACGATTCCCCGGCCTGCGCGGCCATGCTGCCGAGCCCCAGCAGAAAAACCGACAGCAGTAGGCGCTTCATGACGTACTCCTCGACAACTGAGCCTCAATGTCCGCCCGCGCGGATGGGGCGTTGACGCCCTCTTCGCGCGCGCTCTGGTGCATCCACAGGCGCAGCACGAGCAGAATGGCAACCACGCTCATCATCGCCGCAGGAATCCAGGTGACTATCCCCCCCGTCTGCTGATCGACCAGGGGACTCATCGGCCAAGCCCGGCCGCACACGCTGTAGACGTCATAGAGTATCGACTTGCTCAGTGCGATGTGCATGCCGATGAAGATCTGAGGCAGCATGATGGCCCAAAGCATCAGGATACGCGCCGGGTAGCGGAGCGTTCGATGCTCACGCGGCGGGCGGGGATCGAGGATCAGCCACCAGAACAGGAGCCCATCGACGAGCATGCTCCAGCTCATCAGCTGGTAGCGGGAAGTGCTGAGCATGGCATCGAAATGCAGAGACGGCATCAGCCAGAAATAGATCAGGCCGACAAACAGCAAGGGAGAGACAAACGGATTCTGCACCACGCGGTAGACGAGCTGCAGCGGCCGGCTTCGCCACAGAGGCAGCAGCACCCGATCACGCAGGCTCGCCGGCAGACCCCATCCCATCACCTCATGGGGGACGGCGAGCACGATCAGGAAAGGCCCGAGATGATGCAGCACCAAGTGCTGCATCCGGTGCACCCAGAACATGTGCTGGGCGATATAGTCCACATAGGTCTGCAACACCCCATACGTCAGTACGAGGCCCAGGTAGAAGCTAAGCGCGCGGCCCCAGCCTGTCGCCAGACCCGCCTGACGACGGCGCTTGAGCCCACGAAAAAACAGGCCGCCTGCGGCAATGCCGACGACCAGTATGGTCGGCGAGAACTCCCAGGGCGCGAGCAGTGTGAGGAGCGGAGGCACCATCGGTATGGGGGGCGAACGAGAGCCTTGAAGCGCGCGTAGCGCGGCTTGAGCGATAGGCCCGCGAAAATACCAGACCGACCCGCAGAGTGCAAACGGGACCATTGATCCGCAGCAAGGATTGGGCCCGGACGACCCTCTGTCGGCAGCCCTTGGACGTTAACTTGATAGCATTCCGCTTCTCCAAGAGGCCCCTCGCGGCGACCATGCGGCTTTTCCGCTCCATCATGCGATGTCCCCTCCGTGTCTCGGCTCCCCGCATTCTTTCCGCTACGATCGACACCAAGAGCCAAAGCCCGCCTATCCGCCCCGCGGGACGTCATGCCAGAATCCACGCACGAAATGCCGCGTGAGTCGATTCACCAAAAGGACGTGCGGTCCTCCAATCGGCACCATATCGACAATCTTCCCCTCGATCAGCTGGACCCGGTTGTCCTCGGCGAACAAACCGGCCTCCCCCATCCAGTGGTATTCGTCGACGCTGAATCGGTGCCGGCGTACCACTCCCCCACTCATGGAATCGCCCTCGCTCCGACATCACATGGAATCCATCTCGGCTTAGTCGCGTGGGGTGAAAAGGGAAACGCCTTCCCCTGACCCTGCGCCGCAGCATCTATTCACCCCTGACGATATCGGCACTGCCGTCGTCGGCTCGATGGCCCGAGCGCCCCTTCACCGAGAGTATCTTCACCCGCAGCATGACCGGACGCCCGGCCAGGGGATGATTGAAGTCCACCTCCACCCGATCGCTTTCCAGCTTGCGTACGAGTCCGGCCATCTCCTCCCCGGAGGGTGTGGTGAATCCGATCACCAGACCCGGCTCCAGGGCCATGTCGGCGGGGAAATCGCTGCGGGGCAGCGTCTGGATCAAACACTCGTCGCGACTCCCGAAGGCCTGGCCCGGGACCAGCTCCAGGGTTTCCGCATCGCCCGCCTTCAGGCCATAGAGGGCCAGCTCCAGACCCTGGGACAGGGTGCCGTCGCCGACCACCAGGGTCATGGGGTCCTCGGCGAAGGTCGACAGGGCCTCGGTACCGTCGGCGAGTGTCAGGGATAGATGCAGGGAGACGCGGCTGCCGATCGCGATGGCCGGCGACTCGTCACCATCGGTCGGATCGGCCACCGCTTCAGACTCCGTGGACTTCCAGTGTCCGGGCGACCAGCAGGATCGGGGTCTTCATGAGGGTGGCTCCGGCTTGTTCCAGCTGACCTCGGCCCCACCGGCAGCACGCGCCAGGGTGCGCGCCATCACGAACAGCAGGTCGGAGAGGCGGTTGAGGAATTTCAGGGCGTCGGAGCTTACCTGCTCCTGCCGCGACAACCGAGCCAGGCACCGCTCGGCGCGGCGGCACACGGTGCGGGCGTGGTGGCACTGGGCGGCGGCCGGGGTACCCCCTGGCAGCACGAACTCGCGCAGCGGAGGCAAGGCCCCGTTCAGCCCCTCCAGCCAGGTCTCGAGTCGCCCGACCGCCTCTGAATCCAGCAAAGCGCGTCCCGGCAGGGCCAGCTCACCGCCCAGGTCGAACAGACGATGCTGAATCTCGGTCAGCATGTCCCCCACCGGTGGCTGCAGCCCCTGCGCCAGGGTGAGACCAATAACGCTGTTGAGCTCGTCGACGGTGCCTATGGCCTCGATCCGGGCCTCGTCCTTTCCCAGGCGACGGCCGTCCGCGAGACCGGTCGTACCGTCGTCGCCGGTGCGTGTGGTGATTCGAGTTAGTCGATTGGGCATGGGGCTCGTGTATCCATTGTTGGTGGGGTTTCAACGAATCGCGCTTGCATGGTCCCGGCGAGGCCGGGGGGTATCAGACAATCGCCGGATCGGAAAGCATAACCCGCTTCCACCCAAAGATTACCCTCCGGGGCTGGGCATAGAGTCCGCGCACATGCCGGTCCATCGCCTTGATCAACGCCAGCTGTCCCTTCACACCGGGCCAGCCGCCCGCCCGATAGCTGTCGACCAGCGAGCCGGGGAGCCCCAGGCCCGGGAGATCCTATGCAGCTCTTCGCCCACCTGGTCAAGACCCGAGTCCATCCGTCGCCGTACAGGTCGGCGACGTGGATGCCGGCCCCGGCACGCAGCACGTCCGCCAGGGTGCGCGCGCCGCTACCCTGGATCTCGTCGCGATCGATGACGGTGAGCCCGGCCGTAGCGCCCGAGGCAGGGATCTCGGTACGGGCCGTGCTGACAGCTACGGGCTCCAACATGGTAGGCGGCTCGGGACCACCGAACACGGCGCTGTTAGCGACCAACAACAAGAGCAAGGGATGCCGACGCATGTCTCCTCCCGATACAAGCGAATGGGCCGATCCGGGAGATGCATCGAGTGAAGGAGGACCAGGGACGGCCGCCCGAGAAGCGGGCACAGGCCGACTTCCGCCGAGCGATCGGCACCGGCACTTCCCTCCGCAACGCCCGGGTGGGGGGCCCGGCCACGCACAACATCCGCAGACCACAGGTCCCGAGGCAGGAGGCCGGTCTCCGGACTCGCCAGGGGGGAGAGGTCTCCCGAGCGTCGGAGCCTTCCCGTACCCAGGGGCACAGTGGGTGTCGCTGCCCGGACGCAAAGCGTCCGACACAGAGACCAAGCCGAGCCTTGACCTGACTTACCGTTGCGGGGGCAGTGCCGGCCTTGCGACTGGGGATCGCGCACCGGCTTCCCGTTTAACCCGGACGTAGCTCCGGGCACCTCGAGCGCGGTGGACTCAAGCGCAGCCAGCGGGGCGCGTCAGATCCGGTCGACAGAAAGGTCCCATGGATCGGCCGCAACGGCTAGTGGAGGATTTCCTGGGAGATAAACAGATAGACCAGCGCTCCGACCACGAGCGCCACAGCGGTAAACTGCATGACGATGCAGATGCCTGGAAGATCGTTGCAGACCTTGCTGAAGCCACAGAGCTTGCAATTTTTCAACGGGTAAACCCCCTCCGAGTACCTTCGTCAGGCCCCGAAGCATGACGGTTTTTTCAATTTCTACTCAAAATAGCCCGAGGTACCACGGTGCGCACAAATCCCGAGACCACGCGTGTCGTCGGCAACGCATCGAGCCTTCTTGAATCTTGGCACAGGTGACAGGGCAGTGACAAGGACCAACAATCAGACCTTTCCGAAAAGCTGCACAAAGAGAAAAAACGATGCGAAAATCGGGAAAATCATTGCAGAATTTGCCGAATCTGCCGAGTTTGCGCGTTTTGACCCTGCTATCCGTCACTGCGACCCACTCCGGACCCTGAGCGCGGAACTTTTTTCAATTTACTCAAAATTCACTTCCACCCGAAATTCGAATGATCGAGCGAAAGGCAGTGGGCAATCGCGTCGCACTCCCCGAGTCATATCGATGCGTTTTCCAATACCGACAGAAAAAAGCGCACCAGGAAATACCCGCGAATGATTCGACGATAATTCTCCGATCTGACACCCGAGAAATAGCGTTTCCGGTGGTATGGCAGCCGAGCCGATCGCCAAATGGCATTAGCCGGATGAACTTCTTTTTTCTCTCCCTACGCTTTAAACTAAATAATTCATGAAGACTTCCAAGGTTATCCGCGAGCTGCACCATGTTGATCGAAAGTCCTCTGCAGATCGGAGTACTCGACCCGACCGTACGGACAGCCCGGGGCGGGAGCGGAGGCTGTAGCTGATGGCCCAGGGCGCCTTTATCCTCGAAGGAACGCATGCCAACTTCGACGAGCTGGTGCTGACCAACTCCCGCCGCGGCCTGGTGGTGGTGGACTTCTGGTCGCCCCGCGCCGGCCCATCCCTGCGCCAGCGCGACCTGCTGCGACGTCTGGCCGAGGAGTACAGCGGCCGCTTTCTCCTGGTCACGGTCAACACGGATCGGGAGCAACGCCTGGCCGGGGACTACGGCGTGCGCGCCCTCCCTTCTCTCAAGCTGTTTCGCCACGGGCGTGTGGTCGAGGAGGTCCGAGGCATGCAGCCGGAGGCGGACTACCGCCCTTTGGTCGATCGGCACCTGGGCGCCGTCGCCGGGCCCAAGGCCCAGGCTCTAGCCGCTTGGCAGGCAGGCGACCCCGACCGGGCCATCCAGATGCTCGCCGAAGCCGCCATGGAGAGTCCGGAAGACCTGGACCTTCCAACCACCCTGGCCAAGTTGCTGATGCGTCTGAACCGCCAGCGGGATGCACTGGCGGTGCTCGATGCCCTGCCCAATGATGCCCGCAGTCAACCGGAGATCCGACGCCTGCGCGGACACCTCTCCTTCGTCCTGACCGTGGCCGAGGCGCCCCAGCGGGCAGAGCTGGAGCAGGCCCTGGAGACATCGCCCGAGGATTGCGCCCGACGCTACCAGCTGGCTGCTCACTGTCTGGTGGCCGACGACTACGAGGAAGCCTTGGCGCAGCTGCTGGAGATCCTGCACCGAGAGCCGGACTTCGGCAAAGGCAAGGCAAAGGACGGTATGCTCGGCCTGCTGCAGCTGCTCGACGACCGCCCCGAGCTGGTCCAGCGCTACCGCAACGAGCTGTTCCGGCTCAGCCATTGATGTCTCCTCGGATCGGATTCGTCAGCCTGGGCTGCCCCAAGAACTTGGTGGACTCCGAGCGCGTCCTCTCCCAACTGCGCGCCGAGGGCTACGAGGTCGAGGAGGACCATCTGGTCGCCCGCACCGCGGGAGATGCGCCGGAGACCGATGGCCTGGTATACATCGAGGGCGACTGGGAGATAGACCCGGGCGACTCCATGGAGGTGGAGATCGCCGGCTCGGACAAGCACGACCTGTGGGCCCAGCCCGTCGACATCGAGGAGGATTGAGCATGAGCGAATTCACAGACAAGACCCTGCTGGTGACGGGGGCAGCAGGCAATGTGGGGCGGGCGGTGGCAGCGGCTTTCGCCGCAGGCGGCGGACAGCTGGTGCTGGTCGACCGCAACCCCGCATACCTGGAAGAGGCCGCCGCCGCAATCGGCGCGTCCCGGGCGCCCTTGCTGGTCACCACCGATCTGACCGATCCCGCGTCGGTCGATGCCATGGCCGAGCGGGTGGCCAGCGAGTGCGGGGGTGCGGACCTGCTCGCCAACATCGCGGGCGGCTTCTCCATGGGCCCGCCGTTGCACGAGACAGGCGACGATGTCTGGGACCACATGATGGACCTCAATGTCCGCTCGGTCTTCCACACCTGCCGCGCCCTGATCCCCCAAATGCTGGGGCAGGGCGCGGGGCGCATCGTCAATGTGTCCGCCCGGGCGGCCCGCGAGGGCAAGGCGCGCATGGGGCCCTACTGTGCCTCCAAGGCGGCGGTGATCACCCTGACGGAAACCCTGGCGGCGGAGTACAAGCACCGGGGGATCAACGTCAACTGCATCCTCCCGGGCACCGTGGACACCCCCCAGAACCGCACGGCCATGCCCGACGCGGCCCACGACACCTGGGTCCCCCCGGCCGCCCTGGCCGACGTGGTCCTCTTCCTGTGCTCCGAGGCCGCCCGCTGCGTCACAGGCGCCGCCATCCCCGTCTACGGCAGGAGCTGAGCGGAAACAGGTCAGAAAATGACTGTCGCAGAGACGCAGCGGGCGCAGAGAGAAGACTGGGGATGGGTTTATCGGTATCGCGGCAACCGCAGGGGGCAGCGCGACTTTATCTTTTGTCGATCGCCTCTTGCCTCTCCCTGTGCGCCCTCAGCGTCTCCGCGGGAGAAATGCGCCTTTCTACAGAAGCTCCTGGATCACCTGGCCGCCCTGGGCACGGGACCACTGGGCACTGAGCGCCCGCCAGTCTCCCTCCTCGCGCACCACCACCAGCTCGATGCGGTAGATGTCAGCGCGTAGCGAGGCCAGGGCGTCGAAATCGGACACGGCCTGCCCGGCCGCGCCCAGATAGAAGCTCACCTGTGCCCGATCGGGGCCCTCGAGGTGGATCTCATCGATCCGGGTCACCAGATGGATGGACTCGTGGCGCAGAACATAGCCTGTGATCAAGCCCAGCAGCTCGCGCTTGTCGCGCCCGTCCCGGTCCCGGTACTGGGACGAGACCATGTCGCGCAGGGTCAGGATGTCCTTGGCCTCCGCCGCCTGCTCGCCCGCCGCGATCACGGCCCGGATCTCCTCCTCGGGGGTGGGACCCCGATCGGAGCAACCGGCCATCCCCAAGGCCCAAACCGCAAGCAGGACCAAGACCCGACCGACCCAGTGTCCTTCCGGCCTCTTCACCCGGCTTGATTGTCTCGAAACCCATCGCTGCATGGCCGCTGCTCCAATCCCAGTCAACACGAGTCTCGGCAGCAGGTCCAAGCCTGTCAAGAGAGGTTTGCCCGTCCGAGAGGGGCACGGATAGAATGCCAGGATCCAGTCGAGCGCCAGGCACCTGCACGCCTGGCCGCACATCGCAACCCATCGGGACGAGCCGGTCAATGACTGAGCAGTCGGCGAGCAATTTCTTGGATTATTGTCGCGGGCTCGACACCGAGCATCGTGTCTCCTGCCGGGCCATGTATTTCTGGAATGAGGCTCGCGCGGGCCGGGAGATGCCGCGCCTCGTCGACGTCGGCTTCGTGACCTGGCCGGATCTCAGGGACAACATGTTCATCCTGGCTACAGGCAACGGCGGCGGTCGCTTCCTGATCCAGCGCACTTGCAAGGCCCTGGACAGGCTGTTCGGTGCCGACCCGACCGGCAAGCCCTTGGAGAAGGTGTTGCCCGCCCCCTTCGACGGCCTCGCGCGGGACTGCTGCGAGGGCGCCGTGCTGTCACGCCAGCCCCAGATCGACGGCAACCTCCTGACCCTTTCCGGGGGGTTGGAGCTGCGGTATCGGATGGCGTTTCTCCCCTTGAGCAACGCGAGCGAAGGCCGTGTCGACCACCTGCTCGGGGCCTTCTCCTTTCGACTGGGCTAACGACTCTCCCCGTCAGACACGCGGAGCCCTGCGATGAAGTCGATGGTCATAGACAGAATCGTCTCCCTGGAGACCGAGCAGAGTCCGCTCCGGGGGATCGAGCGAGAGACGCCGGAGCCGGGCCGGGGCGAGATCCGGGTCAAGGTGTCGGCCTGCGGCGTCTGCCATACCGAGCTGGACGAGATCGAGGGTCGCACCGCACCGCCGCGATTGCCGGTCGTGCCTGGCCACGAGGTGGTGGGACGTGTGGACAAGCAGGGTTTGGAGGCGAGCCGGTTCCACCTCGGCGATCGGGTTGGGGTTGGCTGGATCCACTCGTCTACAGGCGAATCCGACGAGAACCTGAGCCCCCGGTTCCGGGCCACCGGGCGCGACGTCGACGGCGGCTACGCCCAATACATGGTGGTGCCCCAGGATTACGCCTACTCGATCCCCGACGGTTTCAGCGATGCCGAGGCGGCCCCCCTGCTGTGCGCAGGCGGTGTCGGCTATCGCTCTCTCAAGCTTGCGGGCATTGAGGACGGCCAGTCCCTCGGTCTGACCGGTTTCGGGGGCTCCGCCCATTTGGTACTGCAGCTCACCCGGCATCTCTACCCGAGCGCCGAGATCTATGTCTTCGCCCGCGACCCGGACGCACGCACCTTCGCCCGGGAGCTGGGGGCGGAATGGGCCGGCGATACCGCGGAGCGCTCGCCAGTGCCGCTGCACGCCATCATCGACACCACCCCGGCCTGGAAGCCGGTTGTGGAGGCCATGGCGAATCTGCGACCCGGCGGCCGGCTCGTGATCAACGCCATCCGCAAAGAAGACCGGGACAAGGAGCAGCTGCTGCGGCTCAGCTACCACGATCACCTCTGGATGGAGAAGGAGATCAAATCGGTAGCCAATGTCACCCGCCGGGACATCTCCGAGTTTCTCCCCATCGCCGCGCGGATTCCCCTGCGCCCCCGGGTCGAGACCTACCCGCTGGAGGATGCCAACCGGGCGCTGGTCGAACTCAAGAGAGGACCCGTCCGGGGGGCCAAGGTCCTTGTCATGGACTGACCTCGGAGAGGACCCTTTCCCGAAGATCACGCCAAAGCGAAAGACCGAGATTCACCACGGAGGACATGAAGGGGATGGAGGTCAATACAAGCCGGATCGTCCGCGTTGGCAAGCACTGTCCTTGCGCAAGTGTAGGAGCGAGCCGACCCCCGACCTAGAGTCCCCGGGGGCCGGAACTGGATAAACGAACTCAGTCGACGCGGACCTCGATCTTGCGCGGCTGCACCTCCGCCCGTTTGGGAATGCGCAGCCTGAGCACGCCGTCCTTGAGGCTCGCCTCGACGTGCTCGGAGTCCAGCTCCCGACTCAAGGCGAAGCTGCGACGGTAGTGGGTCTCACGCAGGTCCGCGTACAAAGCCTCCATTCCGTCGGGCATGGTGAGCTGGATATCGCCTTCGACCAGCAGCGAGTCCTGGTCCACCTGGAGCCTCAGCCGATCCTTGGACACCCCGGGCATATCGGCCTCCAGGGTGATGCCCATAGCGTCCTCGAAGACATTCATCGGCGGGCGCAGTGCATAGCCCGTTGTTCGGGCCTCCCGCGCCGGGTCGGTCTCTGGGCTCTTCATCTCGGTCTTCTCGTTCATGGCCTTATACTCCTCCCAGTTACTTGACCTGGATCTGGCGCGGCCGAGCGGCCTCGCGACGCTGAATGGCAATGTGCAATATGCCGTCGGCGTAGCGCGCGTCGACCTGGTCCGGGTCCACGTCCTCCGGCAGAGTGATCACCCGCTTGAAGCCCCCCGCGAAGCGCTCCCGGCGGTAAAAATGGACATCCTCCGTCATCTCCACCTTGCGCTCCCCGGCCACAATCAGCACATTCTGCTGGAGCGAGATATCCAGCTTTGCCGGGTCCAGACCGGCGGCGAACAGATAGACATCCACCGCCTCGGCGGTCGCACCGACATTGATCGGCGGATAGGTGCCCCGGGCGACCGAGCGGATGCCCGCGGGCCAGGCCCGCGCACCGAACGTCTCGTCGACCTGCTGCTGCAAGCGTCTCAGGTCGTCAAACACGCTGCCTTCGAAGTTGGTCAAGCTTCCAAACATCTGAGAACCTCCTCAACGTCGACGGGACGGGCAGCACCCGCCCCATGTGCATCGCCATGCTCTAATCCCAACCGACTTCCCCGGTCGAGCAAGGTTGGCGGCTTGGCCACCTCTGACCCGACGGGGAGCCGGTCACGGGCCCCGTTAGCACCCTCTTTGAGAGAGTGCTCACCGAGATCTAGTGACTCCTTCCCCTGTCTTCAAGGGGGCTAAGGCGATTTCTGTCAACGGACATCCCTGCTTGCTCGTTCGCCCGTCTTCGGCGTTGCGACGACAGTTACAGAGCCCTGCTATGCGTCTGCCGTCGCGCCTTGAAGACGAACGATCCCCGCGCTTCGCTGTCCCTGCTTCGCTGGGACACCCGTCTTGCGCTTCCGACTCAATCCGTTCGCCGCCTCGCAGCTCTCCCTGCCCAATCCGGTATGTCCTTTTCCGACATTCACCTAGAGATCGAATATCTGCCCCAAGCTCGGCATCTCCATGTGGTTGTGGTCGAGCCGCTCGGCGAAGCTGCGCACGGTCTGCTCCTCGCCGTGGACGAGGAAGCTACGCTTCGGGGCAATGCGGTGGTGCCAAGCCAGCAGCTCGTCCCGGTCGGCCCCGTGAAAGGAAACTCTCATCGTTTCGTCCCCCGATTGGCGGTGGCTTCGAACAGCCGGGATTTCGATCTTTCTGGCATGGCCGATTGTCACTTGGACCCATACGCCAGCACTGCAACATTCTTGGCAACGTCCTTGCTTTCCGTCTGCCAGATGGCGTCGACCAACCGTCCCCTCTGCAAGATCAGCTTGCCAAGCTGGGTCGTCCGGCGATCGCGTCGCGCCATAACGGACAGCTGGTCGGTGGGCTCCAGATAGGCGAGATTTTCCGCCAGCCGCCAAGCGGCCTCTCGCGCCGTCTGAACTGAAAAATTGACTAACCAGAATGCCAACCCGGAAGCGGCGTCGGTGAGTCGTCTGTACACCGGTGAGATGGTGTCGAGACGCGCGTCGATCAACAAATAGCTGGAGCCGATGATCTCATCGATCTTAAAGTAATCACCGAGCAGATCGGACAGCGCGTCGGCAGGCGCAGTCCGCGCCGTCGCTACGCCCAGATCCAGGTTGATGTGCGCGTTTACGCCGCTCGCCATGTGCTGAAGGATGACGTATTCGTCAAGCTGAGTGGATTCGAAGGCATGCAACCAGACCCGGCTCGGCAATTCACCCGCGTTGTATTGTTCGAACGCATTGAAATACCGCGCAAAAAAGTGCACGGCGAGTGCTTCCATCCTCTCAGCATCGGCGAACTCGCCGTCCAGAATCGCCTTCCGAATGGCAAGCGTCATGTTGTAGTAGAGCGCAATGAAATAGCCGCGCCGGTCTTGGTGTGCGATCGACCAATCGATGATCTGCTCCATGGTGGCGACGACCTTGTCAATCGTGTCCGCTGAGCACGACATTGACAGCGACCGTGGAGCAAAGGTCGCCAGCTGGAACAAGCCGAGCCCTGCACCGCAAAGGAACTCTCGGCGATCGACTGGTCTGTACATCGATGTTCTCCCCACAAGAGCGCGCCGAACATGACGTCGGCCGAGCGGCAGGACGGCATCGCGCACAGACTCCCGATAGCTGTCCGTGCCGAGCACTGCCGATGATTTTGAGTCTAGGCCGATTGCGCCTCGCGTCAAGAATTGCGCCCAGGCGATACCGGTCTGGGCCAGATGAATTAGAAGGGGGCCATGCTCCGAATCGGCGACGCTGCCCGCTAATCAAGGCGAATACAGGTCCCTGCCCTCAGCTCCATAACTACTTGATGTGCGGGAATATTCGCGACGAGCCTCGATCGGCGCCGATTCAGCCAGTGGCTGGCGGCAACAGTCGCGGGTGTGGCGTGGCCGGGGCTCTCGCTGGGCGCCCTTTCCCCCTCCAGCGCCGAGCGGACTCTTCCCGGATCAGGATTGGCGATGCCCGCTGACAAACGCGTGCAAAGGCTTGGTGTCCTCGAAGTTCCGCAGCTGTTCCTCCGTCGCCTCGTGCTGGTACTGCCCTTTCCATTCCGAATACGGCATCCCGTACACGGCTTCCCGGGCCTGGTCGTACGACAGGTCGATGCCCTTTTCCTTGGCCGCCCCCATGTACCACTTCGAGAGACAGTTGCGGCAAAAACCTGCCAGATTCATGAGGTCGATGTTCTGGACATCAGTCCGCCGCTGTAAATGTGCGATCAGCCCACGAAACGCCGCGGCCTCGATCTCGGTGCGAGTCTTCTGGTCCATAGGTTCTCGTCTCGTCGTGGTAGATAGGCCGGAGTACCCCGGATGGCCCTTTGCTGAAAGATTAGTGCCTTTCCACATCTCCTGCACCGCTCGAGCGAGCCGCTATACGAGCGCTTGGGCTGGTATCGAAGCTTCGTCGGCACACACTTCTCTGCCGCGGCCACCTCACAATATGGAGCCACCCGAGGGCCGTTGGCGTTACTCGCCGGTGAGCAAACCCGATCGCCGGCTCGTCCCCGCGGCCAGGTTCAGTAGCGTGGGCGCCGCGGCGGGCGGCTGGAGCGGGGCTGGGCCTGGTTGACCGTGAGATTCCGCCCGTTGAGTGCCTTGCCATTGAGCCCTTTGATGGCGGCATCCGCCTCCGAATTGTTGGACATTTCCACAAAACCGAAGCCTTTGGACTGTCCGGAGAAGCGGTCGGTGATCAGCTCCGCCGTGGATACCTCTCCGAACGGGGAGAAGAGGCCGCGCAGGTCGTCTTCTGTCGTGCTGTATGCGAGATTGCCTACGTATAACTTCATTTCCATCACTCCTCTGGATGTCTGTATCAGCGTGATCGAGGCGGGCCGAATGAGCATGACGACGACTGCGAGACGTCCGGCGATGTCGCCGGCCACACAGATACTAACCGATACGCAGGCCCGGCGCACCCGAATGCCGGGCGAATGGTCCCGAAACGTGTGCCTCGGGACTGCGGGCTTCGCACATGACGCAGTCTCCCGCCTTGAGCTTGACCAACTTGGGGCCCGCCGGCGACTCGACCGCCAGCTCGCCCCCCTGGTAGCTCGCCGGCTCCGACAGGAACAGGGTGAGGGCGATATCGGCGCGGATCGGCGGCTGACCCCCGCGACCGGGAGATCCACGTGGGGACCGTAGTGCATGCCGGGGCGATACCGGTTGACCGCGGGCGCGACCATGCTCATGGAGATGGTCCAGGCCTGGAACGCCGGATGCTGCCAGAGGGCCTGGGAGATGATCCTAGAAACCGCAGTTGGACGGCCGCCAGGGTGCGTGCGGCGTGGTGTCTGGCAAGGCACAACGAGGCGGAATAGTCCATCTATTCCAACGAGTTGTAACGCCGCCAGGCGCCGCGCCGTGCGTGCCCTGGTGGTCGTAGCGCCCCTCACCTCACGAGTGAGTCCCAGATTGCTCAATACCCTTCAGCAATACAATCACTTGCTAGCCACTCGAAGCGGTCAACTGCGGTTTCTAGGATGATGGAATCGATCGAATGGGTCTCGCCGGGACGAGGCTACAGCTGCTCCTTGCGCTTGCGGGAGCGCAGCGCGGGCCCAGCGAAGACGGCGCCGGACTCGAACTCCGAGCGCCCGAGCGCCTCGCGGCCAAGTGCTCCGCGTCCAGGACCTCTTCGAGGACGACCATTGCGGCGGCATCAGCCCCTCCGCCGAAATTGAACTCCTACGGCAACAGCACTCTTACGGGAGAACTGACTGCGTCCGTCAGGTGGGGGCAGGTTAAAGGCAAAGATACCAGCCGTCAAGCAGACCATCAATGACTCGTCACCTTGAGCACAGATGGACGAAGACAGGCAGAGAACAGAAAACACTGCCGTGGAGGTCCGGAGCGGAGACAGCCATTTCGATCAACGCTTCTATCTCGATTGCGACACCGCCGCCTTTGCCCGCGACTATTTTATGCGGGAAGCGCCGGGGGGCCCCAGATTCAAGGCGCGGCAATGGGCGCATAGCAAGGCCTATGCAAGCCTTGCCGCAACGCACAAGCCGGGATCAGAGACCGGCAAGATGGGATGCTTATGTCTTGCCGCTGCCCTAAGTCGTCAAATCTGGCGCAGTCGGGCGTAGATCCGGTCTTTGAGCTCGATGCGGGTGAACTTCATCTTCTCCAGCTCCTCATCCGAGATCGGCTCCCCCCTTTCTTCCAGCTCGCGGATTTCGTCGTCCAGCCTGTCATGGCTGGCAACCAGGGCGGCGAAATCCGGGTCCGCCGCTGCGACGGCCTCTAGCTTCTCGTGGTACCGCGGGAATTCGTGGTCGATGTCGTGATGCTCTGACTGCATGTCTGCCCCCCTTTATCGTCTTGCGAATCGAGGCAAGGTTATCAAAATCGCTGCCAGTCGCTCCACCCTGCTGATCGAGCGCACCGGGCCGACAGGCACGGCACCGGGTGAGTATTGCCTTGGGCATAGAGAGTCGGACAGCCATCTCTTGCGTGTCCGCTCAGCTGTGGGCGGACTGGCCCTCGTCCGACTGGGCGCACTACAGCTCTGGCGGCTGCATATCCGAGCGGCGGCACAGATCAGTCGTCCCCACCGCCCTTGTAGGCCTTGCAGAGCGACTGCTGCAACGACGGAGGCACCGGCTCGTAATCGGCGAGCTCCAGGGTGTAGGTAGCGTCCCCGCCGGTGACCGCCTTGAGTCGCTCGGGATAGTTATCCAGCTCTCCAAGCGGCGCCTGTGCCGTCACGGCGATGCGCCCCTGGGGCAGCGCCCGGGTACCCAACACCCGCCCGCGACGGCCCGACAGGTCGCCGGTAATGCTGCCGATGGCCTCATTCGCCACCTGCACGTCCAGGTTCACGATCGGCTCCATCACCATGGGGCGGGCCTCGCGCACCGCCGCTAGCAACGCCTTGCGCCCAGCGGTCACGAAGGCGATCTCTTTGGAGTCCACCGGGTGGTACTTGCCATCGGTCACCACGACCCGGACATCGACAATGGGATAGCCGGAAATCGCGCCGGCGGCCATGGCCTCGCGCACACCCTTTTCCACGGCGGGTATCAGCGAGGTAGGGATGGCGCCACCAACCACCTCAGAGCCGAACTGGAAGCCTTCGCCGCGTGCTAGGGGCTCGACGCGCAACACCACCTCGCCGAATTGGCCGGCACCGCCGGTCTGCTTCTTGTGGCGATATTGGGCCGTGGCCGTTGTGGTGATGGTCTCGCGGTAGGCCACGCTCGGCGTGTCGGTGTCGACATCCAGGCGATAGCGTAGGCTGAGCTGCTCCAGCGCGGTTCGCAGGTGCAGCTCTGAAAGGCCGCGCAGCACGGTCTCGCGCGTCGTCTGGCTGAATTCCAGCTCCAGACAGGGATCCTCTTCCAACAGCTTGTGCAGCGCTTCGGCCAGGCGTTGTTCGTCCTGGGTGCCTCGGGCTCGGATCGCCAGCCCGGCAACCGGGAGCGGGTAGCGCGACGGCTGCAGGTGCAGGAAGTCTTCATCGTGCGAGTCGTGCAGGATGGCGTCGGGGTGTATGTCGTCCACCTTGGCGACCGCACGGATGTCACCCGGGATACCGCGCTCGACCTCCGGGTGCTCTTTGCCGAACAGGGTGAACAGGTGTCCTACCTTGAACGGCTTGCGGCCGTCGCCGATGTACAGCTGGCTGTCTTTGGTCAGCGTACCCTGGTGGACACGAAACAGCGCCAGCTTGCCCACGAATGGATCGAACGCAACCTTGAACACATGGGCCACCACGTGCCTGCTCGCGTCCGGGACCACCTCGTAGGGCCTGCCCCGCTCGCCTTCTCCGATCAGGCACTGCGGCGGGTTACCCTCGGTCGGGTTTGGCGCCAGCTTGACGATCACGTCCAATAGCTCGCGCACTCCGGCGCCCGTGCGTGCGGACACGAAGCACACCGGGATCAGATGACCCTCGCGCAACGCCTGTTCGAAGGGCGCGTGCAGCTGCTCGGGTGCCAACGCCTCCCCTTGCTCCAGGTACAGTGTCATCAGATCTTCGTCGACCTCGACCACCTGATCGATCAGGGCCTGGTGCGCCGCGGCCACGCTGGAGAAATCGCTGTCGCCGGCCGGATTGAAGAAGCAGTCCACCACCCTGGCACTGCTGTCAGCAGGCAGGTTCAGCGGCAAGCACTCCTTGCCGAACGCCTCCTGCAACTGCTCGAGCAGCGCCGGCAGGTCGACATCTTCGGCATCGATGCGGTTGACGATGATCAGTCGGCACAGACCGCGCTCGGACGCGCGCCGTATCATGCGGATGGTGACCGGCTCTATGCCCGCCCGCGCGTTGACCACCACCGCGGCCGTCTCCGCTGCCGGCAGCGCCGACACCGCCTTGCCCAGGTAGTCCGGTGCCCCCGGCGTATCCAACAGATTGATGTGACAGCCCTCCCAGTCGAAGGAAACCAGAGATGTATCCAGTGAGTGGCCCTTGTCCTTTTCCAACGGATCGAAATCACTGACCGTGTTGCCCTTGGCGACATCGCCGGCCGCACCGATGCGACCGGCCTCCACCAGTAGGGCCTCGGTGAGCGCGGTCTTGCCGGATGCGGCATGGCCGACCAAGGCGAGGTTGCGTATGTCTTCGGTGCCGTAGGTCATGAACGGGACTCCCATGATTTTTCGGGTAAGGGGTAAGAGCCTAGAGGGCAATTCACTCGAGTCTCGCGCGGAATATGGGGTCAAATCTTGGAGGCGATGGCAGGCGATGGGTCACCCAAGTCTTGATGCTTTGCTGATGTGCCGGCGACGGGGTCGGGTCCGAGGTCTTGCTGACGCACCCCACAAGATTTGACAACTCTAACCTACACATGGATTTTCAGTCACGATTCACGAACGACGAACCTGCGCCGGCCCCGGGTGGCCTGGGCCTGCCAGGCCGCGGCGGGCCTCCGGGCTGAAGCCACCTGCGATGGCCAGATCGATGGTGGCTTCGAGTCGCTTGCAGCTAACGGACATCATCAAAGAACCGACGTTCCCGAAAGGATGGAACGGGGCCCTTGGCGTCGCACGTCCAAGATGTCATCATCATAAGGTGGAGGCGCCATGAAAAAGGTCGCATTCATCAAGCGCAGCAACGACAGCCACTGGGTCGGCGACGGCTTTCCGGTCCGCAACATCTTTTTGTACAACGACGTCGCCGAAGAGCTATCCCCCTTCCTGCTGATGGACTACGCGGGACCAGCACACTTCGAGCCGACCACCCGTCGGCGCGGCGTGGGGGCACACCCACACCGAGGCTTCGAGACGGTGACGATCATGTATCACGGCGAGGTCTCGCACCGTGACACCGCCGGTGGCGGCGGTACCATCGGGGCCGGCGACGTGCAATGGATGACCGCAGGCTCCGGGCTACTGCATGAGGAGTGTCACAGTTCGGACTACGCGCGGCGTGGGGGGCCGTTCGAAATGGTCCAGCTGTGGGTCAACCTGCCCGCGAACGACAAGATGTCCGCACCCAGCTACCAGGGCATAGTCGACGCGCAGATCCCGCGCGTCGGGCTCCCGGGGGATGCGGGAGCGCTGCGGGTTATCGCTGGCCGGTACGGCGAGGCGCAAGGCCCGGCGCGCACCTTCACCCCGATGAACGTCTGGGACCTGCGGATGCCGGCCGGGGAGTCTCAGTCGCTCGATCTCCCGCCGGGACATACGACCGCGCTGTTCGTGCTGCACGGGGCGATCCGAATCGGCGATCACAGAGTCCGCGCAGCCGAGCTGGCGGTGATGGAGCGCGACGGATCTCAGCTCGCACTCGCCGCCTCCCAAGACAGCATCCTGCTGCTGCTCGGCGGCGAGCCTCTGAACGAGCCGATCGTCGGCCATGGCCCTTTCGTCATGAATACCCGTGACGAGATCGACCAAGCCTTGCGCGATTTCAGTAGCGGCCGCTTCGGGCGGATGATGTCGTCCCGCTGACGCGCCTTCGCCCTGCCCCTCCCCTCGAGCTGGAGGTGCAGCTATTCCCCCAGGCCGAAGACATTCGACAGGGTGTTGATATAGTTGAAATAGCCGGTGATGGCGACGGCCTCCAGGATCTGGGTATCGCGATAGCCCGCCTCCCGCACCGCGTCTATGTCGGACTGGCTCGTCTTGTAGTTGTCCTTCTGCGACGCACGGATGCAAAAATTCAGCAGCGTCTTCTCCTCCGCGCTGCAATTGATGGCATCCACGCCTTTCAGCACTTCGGCAATCTGCCACTCTTTCATACCGAGCGTCTTGGCGATGCCCTTGTGCACATCCACACACATGGTGCAGCAATTCTCCTGCGAGATCAGCAGCGCGATGCGCTCCTTGGTGGCATACGGCAGCTCGGTCTCGGCCAGGAGGTAAGCCTGTACCATTCCCTCGGTGACCATGAACACGTCGTCCCGCACCGCCAGCAGCTTGAAGATCTCGCCCAGAGTGCCGGTCTTCTCCCGGATGGGCCGGGCCTTCTCCTGCACCGCGGGACTCATTTCGTCGAATTCGGGCAAAGGGATGTATGCCATGACAGCGGTATTCCAGATCGGGAAGACAAGGGTTGCTCGAGCTTGGAAAAGCAGCGTATCGCGTGCCCCCAACAGCCGTCAAGAGCGCGCCTGACAGGGCTCTGTCCCTCTTCCCATCTAGGGAAAGACCTTATCTCTATCCGTAGTTATACTGATTGTGCACATCTTCAAAAACGACTGACTATGCCATGGACGCTGACCAAACTGTGCTTCGCCCAGTGCTCCAGAGGTGCATCCTGCAACCTTCCGCGCCCGGCAATTGCGTAAGACGCAAGCGTTGTTTCCGATTTCGCTGACGGTTCAATCATCCGTTCGATCAACTAGAGCACAACTTGTCATGAGCACCGATCAGTTCTGGGGAGACTTTGGGCCTCTACTCATCGTGGTCGCCGGCTGCGCGCTGGCGGTCGCGGCCTGCGCAATGCTCTTCAATTGCATTCAGAATAGCCGCTTCCTCTGGTCCTACCGGCAAGGCTTGAGGCAGCGAATCCGCAGTCTTCGCATCCACGGGATGCTACGAGTCTTAGGCGTCAGTTGCCGGAATTACATGCGCAAGGCAACTTTCTCCGAGGTGGAGACGCACCTGAGCCGGTGCGAGCAATGCCCGAACATTCCCGAGTGCGACGCGGCCCTGGAACAAGGTGATCCCTCCAACGGCGAAGCCTTTTGTTCAAATTTCCGGGAATTGGTGAAATTCAGCCACCTGCCACACAGTAGCAGGTGCAAACGGGTGTCCGCCGCGCGCGGTTCATCCTGAAAAGCGCAGTTAGCTGTTAACGATTCGCCGTTAGCTATTGATTGAATTGCCAAAATGGCGACTCCGGCGGCTCACCCCGCGGGTGAGACCTGCGGCGGGCTCCGAGCGAGCTAACTTGCGAATTTGGCTAAGCTAATCGCTCACAGCGAATGGCTAGCTGCGTCTTCTTGGTTCATACTGAACGCGCAGAGAATTGGAAACAATTGGACACTCACTTTGTCAGAACCCCCCTCGGCAGAGTGCTTGACCACCCTTCACCTAGCCCACCGCCGACGATGATTCGCGGCCCAGAGGCGTCAAGAAGGGGATCCGCACAGGCTGAACAGCCCGTTTCCAGGGTTCTGGGGACGATCAGACCATAGGCTTTCGCCCGTGGGTCGCGTTTCGCAGCTGGTCCGGAAGTCTTCGAGGGCAAAGGGCTGCCGGCTCTGGATTGCGAGATCGCTCCAGCTTCAGGCGCCCGTCCCGCAGGTAGTCGTCGATCGCCTCGAGGATGCCTCGCACTTTGAACCTAGAATCGGCAGCTGACCGCTTCGAGTCATTCGCCAGTAACGGACATCATGAAAGAAAGGATCTGTTGGGTACTTCACCCAGCAGGTGAGGCCGCTACGGGGCGCATCGCACGCCCTGCAGCGCGTGACGGCGTATCGGCGAAACGTTGCGCGGTCCTGCTGCGCATTTCGCCCTGGGGCGTATCGTCCCTGTGCGCCCGTTCGGCGGCGCAAAGGTCCACCGGACCTTTGCGTCTCCCGCCTCACTCTCGCAATAGGCCGGCTATGACTCGTCGGTGGGCCTTGCCACACACCCTGCAGGACGCACGCTGCATCCCTCCAACTGCCGCGTTTCCAGGTTAAACCCACCCATGCCGGCGACTGCTCCGCAGCTCACCCTGCAAGATCTCTCGACGCTCGGTCCTTACCGCCGGCCTGATGCATCAGCCGATGCAGGGTGATCTCCGGAGGGCAGTTGAAGCGCACGTCCACCACACAGCACCCGGCACCGACCGAGGTGTAGCCCTGGAGCCCCCCGTAGCGCCAGGCGCCCCTACCCAGGTTCCGGGGACAGCGGGCGTTGTAGCTGAGGGCTAGCCCACCTGGCAGGCAAATCTGTCCGCCGTGGGTATGGCCGCAGAGCATCAGGTCGAAGCCCGCATGCGCCGCGTGCCGGAAGATCTCCGGCGAGTGGCTGAGCAGGACGGTGGCGTCTCCTTCCGGAATGCCCTCAGCCGCCTTCTCCAGATTGGCCACCTGGTAGTAATGGGGATCGTCTATGCCCGCCAGATGCAGCCGAGCCCCACCCCGCTCCACCGATACCGACTCGTTGAGCAGCACCCGAATTCCCGCCGCCTCAAGGCCCGGTACCATCTCGATGAAGTCGTGGTTGCCCAGCACCGCCAAGACCTCTCCTTCCAAATGCAGCCTCAAAGTATGGGCCGCACTCACCGCTTGCTCCACCTCCCCGTAGGTGCGCGCTCGCAAATCCCCGGTGATCACGCACAGGTCGTAGTCCACCTCCCGTACCCGCTCGATCAGGGAATGGGTGATCGCGGAGCTCATGTCGAGATGCAGGTCGCTCAGGTGCAGCACCACGAAACCGTCGAACGACGGCGGCAGATGGGGAAGGATGACCGAGTTGTGGCGGATGCGGATATCCGCAGCATTGCGCCGACCGCGCCCGTAGAGCCCTACCATGCGCATGGCCAGACGCATGAAGCTATGGACGGAATACCAGTTCTCGATATGGAAGAAATTGCGCCCTCGCCCGAAGATCTGCACCGCGTGATCGCGTTGAATGCCCAGGCGCTGTCTCAGGTGAACCGGCCCGACCCGCTCGCGCAGGACCCGTGCCCAATCGGCGTCCGACTCCTGCTGGGGCGAGGGTCCGCTCAGAGCTCTGCCCACATCCGCAGCAGATTGGCGTAGGAGCGGTCGACATACTGGGTGGTATCGGCATCCGGATCGCTGGTGAGCAGATGCTCCCGGGCGCGGTCCAGCTCGAACAGCAGCTCCCGGCGCGCCGCGTCGCGCACATAGCTCTGCATCCAGGTCAGGGCCGCAAGTCGCTCCCCTCGGGTCACGGGGGCCACTCGATGGACACTGGCCGAGGGATAGACCACCGCGCTGCCCGCGGACAGCTTGACCTGCTTGTCGCCGAAAGGGGTTCGCACCGCCAGCTCGCCACCGTCGTAGCTGTCCGGCTCGTTCAGAAAGATGGTCATGGAGGCATCGGTGCGGAACCTCGGGCCCCCACTGCCCATGATGGGGTCGTCCACATGATCGCCGTAGGTCATGCCCGGCTGGTAGCGCGCGAGGATGAAATCCGCCATGCGGTGCGGCAGGGCGAAGCTGCGAAACAGGCTGTTCTGAGCGATACTGGCCATGATGATGCGGTTGAGCAGCTGCTGGCGATCGGGCTCGAGGGCCAGCTCTTCGTTGCGCTTCACCCTCGCCGCCGCCATGCCGGCGGTGCTCCGCCCGTCTTTGAACTGCGCCCCTTCGGCGAGCTCGCGGATCTTGTCGATCTGGGGCCGACTCAGGACGCTGGGGATTTCCAGCAACATGGATCGCTCCTCACGGGAAGTTGTCGGCAGTGGGTGGCGGGCCTGTCGAGACCTGGCGATCGGCCCGGCAGGCAACGCGGCCCGCTCCGCTCGCAGACCAGGGCCCTCGATACCGCGCAAGGTCCCTTTGCTAGAATACGGCTCCACCCAACCGGAGCCCGTGCATGATACTGAAGGCCATGATCGACGATCAAATGCTTACTCTCAACGTACCGGGCGAGGTCATCGCCGAAGCCGGGTCCTTCTTCGAGCAGATGGAGGAGGATATGGACCAAGGCTGGCAGATGAGTCGGGAATGGGTCCCCTACCCAGACAAGATCCAGCGCTGCCAGATCGTGGCCAACAAGCTCCTCACCGCTTTGGAAAACGAGAACGAGCGTCTGGGGCGGCTGATGGCCGGCTACATCCTGAGCCGCTTGCCCGAAGTGGATACGGTGGAGATAGACACCTCCGGCGAGATGGACCAGACCCGCTTCACGTTCCGCGAGACGCCCGAGCCAGTCGGGCAGGCCACATCCCCTCCGGCCGGGATGGACAGGATGGCGGCCATGGAGCGGGCCGGACGGGATGTCACCGAGGCGTTCAAGGTCGGCAAAGGTTGGCGCTTCTCAGTCTATGACCATGGGGCAGGCGCTTGGGTGGAGTCCCCTCTCTTTGCCACTCAGCAAGAAGCCGAGGACGCGCGGGCCCAGGCCTTCAAGCAACGCTTCGACGAGATCACCGGCCGGGGCTGAAGCCACCTTGACAGCGATAGAAACAGTCACCGCGCCGCTGGGGGGCTCTTCCGCCCCCGCGGGAAGGTCGAAGTCCGAAAGCAGCCGAAGCGAGAGCGCAGCACCTCCTGGCTGCCGATGCGATTGCGCAAGTCCGACGGATGGACGCCCTACGCGCCACCCAGGACACAAGATCGTTCCCCGGAAGTCGTCATGAACCGAATTCTCAAGGTACTGACGCTCTACTTGGTGCTGGCCGGTGTCGCGGCCCATGGGCTGGGCTTCGCAATCTATCTCGGCGGACTGGAGCTGGTCCGGACTCCGGACCATCGCCAGACCGCTTCTCAGCGACCAAAAGGGCCGAACCCACGCGTCACGGCGCCTGCCCCTGACCAGCTCGCGGATCTGCGCGCCGCGCTGCCGCCCTGGCGGCCGGACCTCAGCAACCCACTGGCCGAGGGAGAGATACGCATCGGCGGCGTCGCGGTGTCCAACCTCGCGGACGCGGCTCGACGGCTTGGAGACGGCGATACACTGGAGATCGGGCCAGGGGTGTACCGGCAAGGGCTAGTAGTGGGGTCAAACGGGGTCACACTGCGCGGTCGAGGCCATGTGGTGTTCGACGGGGCCGCGCAGGCGGGCAAGGCAACCCTGGTGATTCGGGGCGACAACACACTCGTGACCAACATCGAGTGCCGCAATGTGCGGGTCCCGGATCGCAACGGCGCCTGCATCCGCCTCGAAGGCCGGAACCTGACCGTCAATGGCGTCTATTTCCACAGCTCCGAGCAGGGCATACTGTCCGGCGGCTCACCCGGCGTGGTGACCATAGAGCGCAGTCGCTTCGAGCGGCTGGGCAAGAACGGCCGTGCCCATGGCATCTATATCGGCGGGGGTCAGCTGCGCATCCGCGACAGCCTTTTCCTGTCTGCGGTCAGCCAGGGACATGAAATCAAATCCAGGGCCGAGAGCACCCACATCGAGCGCAGTGTCGTCGCCTCCCTGGGGGGCGACGACAGCCGCCTGCTGGACATCTCCAACGGCGGCGAGCTGATCGTGCGCGACTCGATTCTGGAGGAGGGTCCTGCCACGGTCAACAACGACGTCATCGGCTTCGGGCTGGAAGGACGAGGACACTCCAGCCCGCGCATCGTCCTGACGCGCAACGTCATACTACTCGACGGGCCAAGGCGTGCCCGATTGATCCATCGACGCGAGGGCACTCCGGCACCGACCATGACGGAGAACCTGATCGTCGGCGCAACGGCTACCGCGTATCCCGGCTCGAACCGCATCGCGGGCAGCCGAGCCGCGGCACAGCTGCCCCCTTACCCGGGGTTGCCGCCGCTGCCCGGGACAGCTGGAGACCGTGGTCCTAGCGGCCTGTAAGCAACGGGCGCCTTGAGGCTATGGACTTGTCGGACATCTCACCCGGCAGGTAAGGGCGCATCGCACGCCCTCCGGGGCGCAGCGGCGTTATCCTCGTCGCCGGTATCGAGCGCCGCCCGCAGGGCCTGTTCGACCGTCTCGGGGGCGACCGGGAAGGCCAGGGCACGGAACAACGGGAAGCGCGAGCGCAGGATCTCCAGCTTGGCGGCATGCTCGGCCTGGTAGAAGACGATGACCTTGACCTGCGGATACCGCTGCAGGGACGCCATCAGGGTCTCCAGGTTGCTTGTGCGATCGCGAAAGTCAGACTGGAAGTTGTACTCCGCCACTATGACCTGGGGGACGGTCTTCTTCAGATAGGCGTTGGCCTTGCGTTGGGAGCTGACCACTTCGGCCTCGAATCCGAGGCGCTGGTAAAGCGGGAACAGGTTCGGATAGCCCCCCAGCTCGACGATGGCCAACAGGCGCCGCGGCTCGCCCATCAGGCGAAGACCACCCAGGTGGTCGCAATGTACTTGCGCCCTTCACGTAGCTCGCAGGCCCGGTGCTCGTGGGTCCAGAAGGGGGGGAAGAGCACCATCTTGCCCTGCTCCGGGCGCACTTTGATGCTCTGGTAGAGGAACTCGGTCTCGCCGCCCGGCCCGGGCACGTCGTTGAGGTACCAGAGCACCACCAGCTGGCGCTGACTGAACTGATGGCTTCCCCCGTCGATGTGCCAGTGATAGAACTCCCCCGGCCGATAGCGCTGGACCTGGTAGCCCAGATCCTTGAAAGGCCCCTTGAAATAGGGAAAGGCCTCGCGAAACTCCCGCAACGCCGCCGCCACGCAGCGGAAGAAGATCTGATCGACGTCTGCCCAGTTGTCTTTGTCACTGACCACCAGGTCCACGGTCTTTTTTATCGAGTGGTCCTCGTCGCCGAGCTGGCCGATCACTCCCTGGCGGTGCTGGTCCGGGCTGGCCTCGAATCGTCGGATCACCTCCTCACAGAAGGCCGGTGGCAGCGCTCCCTTGCGATCGAAGACGAAGCTCCCGGGCTTGACCTCCCGGATACTGCTCAGCGGGGTGATCACCCGCTCCACCGCGCTTCTGGACATATTGCCACCCAAATCTCGTGCAAGATCGGGAATTATCCGGCCGGCCGCGGTATCGGGTCAAACCAGGACAGAGAACTCTCGCAGAAACGCTGTGCCCGCGGAGCTCAACACAAGGGTGGGGCCTCAATCGCGCCTCCACCCTCGGGGTGTTGCCTGGCGGCGAGACCTCGGATAGGGTGCAGCCATGAAGTTCGCACTCGATGACATAGATCGCCGCTATGCGATCACCGGCTACGGACCGGGCAGCATCCGGGTCGGGCAGACCGAGCACACCTGCAGCCTGGTGGTCACCGCCGGACACCTGATTGCGGACTGGCCGCCTCAGACCCTCGCCGATCTGCGCCCGGACCATTTCGAGCCGATTCTCGCCCTGGAGCCCGAGCTGCTGATCCTCGGGACCGGCCCCCGCCACGCGCTTCTGGAGCCGCGCCTGTACCGTACCCTGCTTGAGCGCCAGGTCGGCGTAGAGGTGATGGATACCGGGGCGGCCTGTCGAACCTACAACGTCCTGTTGGCCGAGGAGCGCGCGGTCGTCGCTGCGCTGCTGATTCCTTAGAAAGGTGCGCAACGACCCCATCGCCCCTCTCACTTGAAGATCGCGTCGACGGAGAAGCCTTCGCGCTCCAGGATGTCGCGCAGGCGGCGTAGGGCGTCCATCTGGATCTGCCGCACCCGCTCGCGAGTGATCCCCAGCTCGTTGGCCACCTGCTCCAGGGTCGAGCTCTCGAAGCCGTGCAGGCCGAAACGCCGCTCCACCACCTCACGCTGCTTTTCGTTGAGCTTGCCCAGCCAGTGGTCGATGTTCGCGCTGAGCCCTTCGGTCTGCAGGTTGTCGGTGGGGTCCTCGGCCCCCTCGTCGGGGATGGAATCCAGCAGCGGCTTGTCCGCATCCTTGCCGAAGGGCGTGTCCACCGAAGTGACGCGCTCGTTGAGCCCGAGCATGCGCTTGACCTCGTCGATGGGCTTGTCGAGCAGGCCCGCGATCTCCTCCGACGCGGGCTCATGATCCAGCTGCTGGGCGAGCTTGCGGGCCGCGCGCAGGTAGACGTTGATCTCCTTGACTACATGGATGGGCAGGCGGATGGTGCGCGTCTGGTTCATGATGGCGCGCTCGATGGTCTGTCGAATCCACCAGGTGGCGTAGGTGGAGAATCGAAAGCCGCGCTCGGGGTCGAACTTCTCGACCGCGCGGATCAGCCCGAGATTCCCCTCCTCGATCAGGTCCAGCAGGGCCAGCCCGCGGTTCATGTAGCGGCGAGCAATCTTGACCACCAGGCGGAGATTGCTCTCGATCATGCGCTGGCGGGCCGCCATTTCCCCGCGCTGGGCCAGACGGGCGAAGAGGACCTCCTCTTCGGCAGTCAGCAGCTTGGATACGCCGATCTCGCTCAGATAGAGCCGCGTGGCATCCATCTGGCCCTCGGGGACATCGCCGGCAGCGTAGACCTCTTCGGCGGATCCCTCTTCGGTGCGTGCTCCCTCGACCTCCAGCTCCTCATCCCTATCGATGTCCGCGTCGTCTATCATGTCGTCTCGCATGGCATCTTCCGCGACAGGCCGGTTCACGGCCCGAAACCGGTTACCTCAGTCGGCCAAGCCATTCTCGGGCTGGGATTAGGCAGCGTCAATCTGACTTGAGCGCGCCGACAAAGCCAGGGTGTGTTGAATCAGCGTCTCCCCAGAGTCCCGACCGCTCGCCAGTCCACAATGCGTCGTCCGCCGCCTCCAAGCGGGCAGGGGCGGTGGTTATCGAGAGGGCAACACCTTCGCCGGATCTACCGGTTTCCCACGTCGCCTGATCTCGAAATGCAGCATGGGCGGACCCCCTCCATTGCGCCCCATATCCGCGATGTGCTGCCCTCTGGCTACCTGATCGTTCTCTTGGACCAGAATCTTTCTGTTGTATCCGTAAGCGCTTAAATAATCCTTGTTATGCTTGATGATGATAAGCCTTCCGTATCCGATGAGTCCACTTCCGCTATAGACCACCCTGCCCGCCTCCGCCGCCACGATCGGCTGGCCCAGGTCCCCTCGGATCTTCATCCCTTTGCGGGTGGCATCGCCGGCCGAGAAGCCCTGCACCACCAGGCCCCCGTCGGTCGGCCAGCGCCAGTGCAGGCTGCCCGAAGCGCCTGACGAACCGGTGGCAACGGGCGTGCGTGGCGGGGCCTTCGGCGTGGAAGGAGGTTGGGGCGCCTGCTTCGAGTGGGTCTGCGAAGGCGGCGACCGGGTGTGTCTCCGGAGCGCAGTTGATTGCGAAGCGAGTCGCTTGGGCGGCGGCCGGGATGCCGTCCTGTGGGGTGAGGTTAGGCGCAGCCTCTGGCCGGGATAGATGGTGTAAGGAGACTGCAGACGGTTCCAGGCCGCCAGCTGCCGATAGTCGAAGCCGGATCGCCAGGCGATGCTCCACAGGGTATCCCCTGTCCGCACTATATACACGGTCGACCGGATGGGCGCGCGGTCCTGGCGTGTCTCCACGGGTGCAGGCGAGGGCGTGGAGCAACCCAGCAGGGTTGCCACCAGGGCTGCGCAGGCGAGCCCCGGAATCGAGCGAGACAGGCGGCCGGTAAAAGGGAGCATGCCCCAATCCTACACCGCCCGATCCGTCCCGGCAGTGCGAGGCTAGCCCTGCGCCACGACCATCAGCACTACCGCCAGCAGCACGACCAGCCAGCCCAGGGCGTCGATATACCTGCGCAGCAGCCCTTCCATACGTGCACCGCCCCAGGCCATGACCGCCGAGACCAGAAAGAATCGCGCCCCCCGTCCTACGGCGGAAGCCACCACGAAAGGCAGGAAGGACATGGCGATTACCCCGGCCGAAATGGTGAACACCTTGTAGGGGATGGGCGAGAAGCCGGCCAGAAAGACCGCCCAGAATCCCCACTGAGCAAACCAAGCCTTGGCCCGCAAGTACTGAGCATGGTAGCCCCAGTCGATGATCAGTGGCTCGACCATCTCGAAGGCGAAGTGGCCGATGAGATAGCCCAGCATGCCCCCGAGCACCGAGGCCAGGGTGGTCAGCAGTGCGAATCGCCAGGCCTTGGCCGGCTCGGCGAGGCACATGGGGGCCAGCATGACATCCGGCGGAACCGGGAAGAAGGAGGATTCCGCAAAGCTCAGCGCGGCCAGATAGCGCGGGGCTTGAGGATGCCGGGACCAGAGCATGACACGCTCGTACAGCCGGGAGAAGAGACGCATCACCCGAGACCCCCAATCAAGGGAACGAAGCTCACCCGCTCGAGGATTTCCTTGTCGTACCCAGCACCCTTGCGTATCACCCGCACCAACACCTGGTCGTCCCGGATGCCTATGGGCAGCACCATGCGACCGCCGGGCTTGAGCTGGTCGACCAGGGTACGAGGAATCCCCTCGGGCGCGGCCGCCACCAGGATGCCATCGAAGGGCGCATACTCAGGCAGACCCAGACGCCCGTCGTCGTGCTGCAGACGAATGTTGCGCAACAGCAGGGACCGGAAACGTCGCCGAGCCAGGGGAATCAGTGCCTGGATGCGCTCCACGCTGTACACCCGCTTGACCAGCCGCGCCAGCACGGCGGTCTGAAAACCCGAGCCCGTGCCCACCTCCAGCACCGTGTCCAGGGACCCTCCTTCGAGCAGTGCTTCGGTCATACGAGCCACGATATAGGGCTGGGAGATGGTCTGGCCATAGCCGATGGGCAGGGCCGTGTTCTCATAGGCGCGGCTCGCCAACGCCTCCTCCACGAAGATGTGGCGGGGCGTGGCGCGCACCGCCTCGAGAACCGACGCACTGCGGATGCCATGCAGGCGCAACCCCTGCACCATGCGCTCCAGGGTGCGTCGGGAGGTCATGCCGATGCCGAACAGCTCCGTGTGCATCAGCGCCGCACCGTCCCCAGCCAAGTCGCCAGACCGTCGAGCGAGGCATGGCGGGTGAGGTCCACGTGCAAGGGCGTGACCGACACGAAGCCCTCGCGCATCGCGTGAAAATCCGTCCCGGGCCCCGCATCCTGCTCCGGGCCGGCGGGGCCTATCCAATAGATGGTGCGGCCACGGGGATCGCGGGTCTTGACCGCCGGCTCCGCCTTGTGCCTATGCCCCAGACGGGTGGCAACCAGACCTTTGAGCTGATCGTACGGCAGGTCCGGCACGTTCACGTTCAGGATCACATCCGGAGCCAGGGGACGGGTCTGCAGCCTTTCCACCAACTCGCGCGCCACCCGGGCGGCGGTCTCGAAGTGCTCCGGTGTATGCGAGCCGACGGACACGGCCATGGCCGGCAGACCAAGGAACCGCCCCTCCATGGCCGCCGCCACCGTACCTGAGTAGATCACATCGTCACCGAGGTTCGGCCCCGCATTCACCCCGCTCACCACCATGTCCGGCTCCTCGTCCAACAGCCCCGTGATGCCGATGTGAACGCAGTCTGTGGGGGTGCCGTCCACGCGGATGAAGCCGTTGTCCGCACGCTGGGCCCGCATCGGCAGATCCAACGTCAGTGAATTGCTCGCACCGCTGCGATCGCGCTCGGGCGCCACCACGGTAACCTCGGCCAGCGGCGACAGCGCCGCGGCCAGCGCGGCCAGCCCAGGGGCGCGATATCCGTCGTCGTTGCTCAAGAGAATCTTCACGAAAGCCGGCAGCCCCGCCCGGCGGCTGTTGCCAGTCCCCGGGCGAAATTCAAGACCGGAGGACTATACTGGAAAAGCCTTCACAGTCCCACACTACCGAGTCGCCGCCGCGCAGCCGCCAGCTATGCCAGACCCGAAGCGCCCACCGACCCACGACGACGACCTACAGGCTTTCCGGGAGGCCATGGGGGATGTGGATCGGCTGGACCAGGACCGGGCCGAGCCTTTCCAGCGCCGCCGCCGCCCTAAGCCCATCGAGCGGCCTCAAGAGTCCGCCGTCGAGCAGGCGTATTCCGACCGCAACATCGAGACCGGCGACGAACTCCAGTTCATGCGCCCCGGCCTGCAGCTCCGGGTCTACCAGGATCTGCGTCGCGGCCGCATCGCGCCCGAGGCATCCATCGACCTGCACGGCCTGCGGGTGGAGGAGGCCCGAAGAGTGCTCTACCGCTTCGTCATGCATGCGCTCGACCGGGGTTTTCGCTGCGTGCGCATCATCCACGGCAAGGGCTGGCGAATCGGCAACCGCCAGCCGGTGCTCAAACAGAAGGTAGACCAGTGGCTACCCCAGCAGCGCGAGGTGCTCGCCATCTGCTCCGCCCCGTCCTGGGACGGCGGCACCGGCGCCGCCTATGTGCTGCTGGCGCGCCGGCGCCAGGAGTGAAAGCCGGTCGATCTCGCGGAGACGTAGCGCACGCAAAGGAAAAGAAAGAACGCAAGAAATCCTGCTTCCGATGGCGCCGCAATCCCCGCAGACGGATGTCTCGATCCACATGAATTGCATCTGTACAGCCCCGCCATCGATGCGATTCGTTGAGTTCACCGCATCCTACACCCATGAGCTTAGCCGCGATCGCCTTTCCAGGAATCTTCCTCGAAAGACTTGGCGATCTTGGCAGTTCAACCTTTCTTGGGTTATCCCTTGTCCGTCTCCGACACCCCCGCCCCCACGACCACCTCGAACAGCTCCCGCACCACCATGGTGGCGTAGCTGCCCGAGCCCAGGGTGAAGCGCAGCGCCAGGCAGGTCGGCTCCGGCCAATCCCATTCCAGCCCCTGCACCCGCACTCGAAGTGAGCGCCTGTCCCCTTCCATGCCGAGGCGCTCCAGACCCTGTGCCCAGGGTGCGTGGGCCTCGGCCACGGCCTTCTCGATGCCCGAGGCTGTGCCTCCGGGCTGAATACGCGGAATGCCCCACAGGGGACCGGTGGGATGGACCTCCAGTGCCTGAGCCCGGTCCAGCAGCACCGAATCCACCCTGTCGGCCAGGAAGACTCCATGGGACCCGTCGGGCCGCATCAAGTCCCCCGGCAAAGGCCGGCCCCAGGTCCCCGACCTGACACGCTCCGCCAGCACCTGGTTGAACAAACAAGAACGCAGGGCAGAGAGGGCCAGCGAGCGCAGATGCCGATCCAGACGACGACCCTCCAGCAGAGCCCTGGCGGAGACCAGGTTGGAGCCGCCGATGCCGAAGCGCTGCTCGCCGAAGTAGTTTGGAGTCCCGCAGACCGCGAGCCGGCTCAGCCGCTCGTCCACCGCCACCCGGTCGGCATCCACCTGCCGGACCCGCAGCAGAAAGCGGTTGCCCCGCGCCGCGCCGCGCCGCAGCTTGCGTCGATGACGCACCGCCTCCAGCACCCGCAGTCCAGCGCTGTCCAGGGCCTGCCAGTCGGGGTCCGGGCGTCCCGGGAGCCACACCGAGAACCACTGGCGGGTCAGGGCATGGCGGTCCTTCAACCCGGAGTAGCCGACGTCCCGCGCCCGAACCCCGGCCAGGCCCGCCAGCTGCCGGGCCGCCCACTGGGTGTTCGCCCCCACCTTCTCCAGGTGAACCAGGCAGTGCTCCCCTTCACCCTCGAAGGCGAAGCCCAGCAGCTCGTCCACCTGGAAGTCCGCCGGCACCGCCCGCAGCACCCCCGTCCCCAACGGTCCGCCGAAGGCCCGCGGTAGCGCCGAGACCCGATATTCGGCAAAGAGATCCGACGGCTCGCTCACTCGCCGACTTCCGCCAGCAGGGCCACCGCATAGGCCGCCATGCCCTCCCCCCGCCCGGCGAAGCCCATGCCCTCGGTCGTAGTCGCCTTCACGTTGACGAATCCGACCCCCACCTGCAGATCCGCTGCCAAGCGCTCGCGCATGGTCTCGATATGGGGCGCCAGCTTGGGCGCCTGGGCCACGATGGTGAGATCCACGTTGCGCACCCCAAGCCTCTGGACACCGAGCAGCTCCACCACCCTACGCAGGAGCACCCGGCTGTCGACCCCCGCATACTCGGCACTGCTGTCGGGGAAATGCCTCCCGATGTCCCCCAAGCCCGCCGCACCCAGCAAGGCGTCGCACAGGGCATGGATGGCGACGTCCCCGTCCGAGTGCGCGACCAACCCGTGGCTGTGCTCGATCTCCACCCCGCCGAGCACCAGACGCCGATTCTCGTCGAAGCGATGGGCGTCATAGCCTTGTCCGATGCGCATGGTTGGCGGCCCCGCAAGTCAGCAAGAAAACGCGAACGCACAATGGCCATTGTCGTTCACCAGGCACAGATCATCAATTTCGGACGGAGCGGCTCTTGCCGCCGGGTTGACATAGGATCACGATTACGCACCAAGACGGGGCGCGAGCGAGGGGTGACGCTTCAGGAATGGGCTACTGACCGCCCCAGGGTTCAAGCCGCCCCCGGTTGCCGGCTCAGATCAACAGCTCGGCCGCGGCAATGATTCCTTCCGCCACCTCGACCACGCGTCGGTTCGAGCGCATGGCGAGACGCCTCATCGCCTGGTAGGCCTCCTCCTCTGAGACGCCCTTCTGGCTCATGATCAACCCCTTGGCCTTGTCGATCACCTTGCGCTCGGCCAGCTGCCCGCGGGTTTTGACCAGCTCCGTCTCCAGGGCCCGGAACCGCTCGAAGCGGGCGATCGCCGCCTCGATGATTGGGCGCACCCGCCGCGGCTGGATGCCGTCCACCACATAGGCGCTCACTCCCGCCTGCACTGCACGCCGGATGGTATCGGGTCCCTCGTCCTGGGCGAACATCACGATCGGGCGGGGAATGCGTGACTGCACAAAGGCCAGGCTCTCCAAGGTATCGCGCCCGGGGGCATCCATATCCACGATGATCACGTCCGGGTCCTTCGCGCCGATCAAGG
>Ga0210096_1000055_pt1 | contig 56709 bp, 54 predicted proteins | sample China_Galinas_PW_4_FD_184864 | JGI IMG/M metagenome (GOLD analysis project Ga0210096, IMG submission 184864) | Wetland microbial communities from San Francisco Bay, California, USA, that impact long-term carbon sequestration - China_Galinas_PWA_D2... | ecosystem: Environmental > Aquatic > Marine...
AATCCTGCCGTCCCAGCCATGTATATAGCTGTGCCGGCGTTACACGGCAGGATGAGAACCTCAAGGTTCGACTAACACGCGCAGCGTGTTAGAACGTTGCCGCGCAGCGGCGACGGCCCGAAGGGCGAGGCCGGCAGGCCGAGTAATCCTGCCGTCCCAGCCATGTATATAGCTGTGCCGGCGTTACACGGCAGGATGAGAACCTCAAGGTTCGACTAACACGCGCAGCGGCGACGGCCCGAAGGGCGAGGCCGGCAGGCCGAGTAATCCTGCCGTCCCAGCCAGAAAGGAAAACCAGCGCCGCGGGCGCTGAGCCCTGGCACACCAGGCGGCAGGATGAGAAAACAACCGTAGGGTGCAATAGCGAAGCGTATTGCACCGGGTTTGTTGCACGCTGGCGGTGGCATAATACGGCTGGCGCCTGTTGTGCACTGCGTGCTATCACCGCAAGGAAAAGTTGAATTCCTTCTCCCTCCGGGAGAAGGCCAGGATGAAGGGAGAGAATGGTTGAATTGCTTTTTCGACTCCCTCACCCCAACCCTCTCCCGCAGGGAGAGGGGGCTACCGGGACAGCAGTAAAACCGAACATATGATGACTGGCATGCCCGACGCAGATTCAGACAGCCGGATGATGGTGTTCACAGGCAATGCGAATCCGGCGCTGGCACAGGCGGTGGTCGACTACCTGCGAATGTCGCTCGGCAATGCGCATGTCAGCAGTTTCAGTGACGGCGAGGTACAGGTGGAAATCATGGAGAACGTCCGTGGCAAGGACGTTTTCATCATGCAGCCGACATGTGCACCCACCAACGACAATCTGATGGAATTACTGGTCATGGTGGATGCCATCAGGCGCTCATCTGCCTACCGCATCACCGCCGTGATTCCCTATTTCGGCTACGCGCGCCAGGATCGTCGACCGCGCGCGGCCAGGGTGCCGATCACGGCCAAGGTCGTGGCACAGATGATCGGGACCGTCAAGGCCGACCGGGTGCTGACGGTCGATCTGCATGCCGACCAGATCCAGGGGTTCTTCGATATCCCGGTGGACAACGTGTATGCCTCGCCGATACTGCTGGGCGATATCTGGCGGCAGAAGTATCCGGACCTCATTGTGGTATCCCCCGATGTGGGCGGTGTGGTCAGGGCGCGCGCCCTGGCCAAGCGGCTGGACGATGCCGACCTGGCGATTATCGACAAGCGCCGGCCGCGAGCCAATGTCGCAAAGGTAATGAATATCATCGGCGAGGTCGAGGGCCGTACCTGCGTGCTGGTCGATGACCTGGTCGACACCGCCGGGACGCTGTGCCGGGCCGCCGCGGCGCTGAAAGCGGAAGGGGCCTCCCGCGTGGTGGCCTACTGTACCCACCCGGTACTCTCGGGCAAGGCCGTCCGGAATATCGAGTCCTCGGAGCTCGACGAGCTGGTGGTAACGGACAGCATTCCACTGCGCGAGCCTGCACAGCAGTGCGAAAAGATACGCCAGCTCAGCATCGCAGCCATGCTGGCGGAGACCATGCGCCGCATCAGTACGGAAGAGTCCGTGAGTTCCATCTACATGGACTGAGAGGCTTTAACCGCCGCCGCGTATCTGACGATACCCGGCGGCATCCTGTCTGCCCTGGTCGCGGGGCAGGCCTAACAGGCACCGCAAGGTGCATCAATCTGGAGAAGTAACATGGCTATCAGCTTTGAACTGAATGCAGAGCCGCGTACTGACACGGGGAAGGGTGCGAGCCGCCGCCTGCGTCATGCGGGCAGGGTGCCCGCCATCATATATGGCGGCGGGAAGGATCCCGAGGCCCTGACCCTGCTGCACAACGAGGTACTGCGTAACCTGGAACACGAGGCGTTCTACTCGCACATCCTGACCGTGAGGACCGGCGGCAGCGAGACCCGCGCGGTACTGCGCGACATGCAACGGCATCCGAGCAGGCCGGTGATCATGCACATGGACCTGATGCGTGTAAGCGAATCCGAAACACTGAGAATGAACGTGCCGCTGCACTTTATCGGCGAAGAGGTGGCGCCGGGTGTGAAGCAGAGCGGCATCGTGTCGCACGAACTGACCGAGGTCATGATCGAATGCCTGCCCAAGGACCTGCCGGAATTCATCGGGGTGGATATTTCCGCCATGAATATCGGTGATGCCAGGCACCTATCCGATCTCCAGGTGCCCGAAGGTGTCACGCTGGTGGAACTCGAGCGCGGTGAAGGCCATGATCTGGCCGTTGTTTCCATCCATGCACAGCGCGTGGTCGAGGAAGTCGAGGAAACACCCGCGGAGGGCGGTGCTGAGGCTGCCGGCGGCGAGGCGGCGGAATCCGGCGAGGGCGAAGACACCGACTGACCGGCATGGCCGCCATCCAGCTTGTTGCCGGGCTGGGAAATCCCGGACCAAAGTACGAACAGACCCGGCATAATGCCGGGTTCTGGTTTGTGGATGCCGTCGCCCGGTGTTATGGCGTACAGTTCCGCGCCGAGAGCAGATACCGCAGTGAGGTGGCGCGCTGTCGCATCGACGGCAACGACTGCCGCCTGCAGAAACCCATGGGCTTCATGAACCGCAGCGGCGGGCCGGTGGCGGCGCTGGCCGGGTTCTACCGGATACCGCACAGCGGCATCCTCGTGGCACACGATGACCTGGACCTGCCGCCCGGCACGGTAAAGCTGAAACAGGGTGGCGGGCATGGCGGGCACAACGGCTTGCGTGACTTGATACCGCAGCTCGGCGACCCGGATTTCCTGCGCCTGCGAATCGGTATCGGACATCCGGGGCACAAGGACGATGTGGTCGACTACGTGCTGAAGCCCGCCTCGAAGAAAGACCGTATGGCCATTGATGCCGCCATCGATGAGGCTGTCAGGGCCATGCCGGATATTGTGGCGGGTAATCTGGACAGGGCCATGAAGGAACTGCACACCGCAAAATAAGTAGGGTGCAATACGACTACATGGATGCAGGAGGTACGAGTCCACGGAGAAGGTGAGGCCGGGAACCGGTCGAGAAGCTGGCCTGGGCCATGGACTCGGTAGAGCGAAGCAGGATGCCAGAGACGAGAGTAAAGCTGCCGCATCCTGCTCACGCCCCTCGCCTACATCCTTGTAGGCGACGCATGGAGCAGTTACCGAGCGCAGCGTATTGCACCGGTATTATGACGACATATCGGCGGCGCAATACGGCTGACGCCTATTGCGCCCCACGCATTGTAGAACCGAATCCCCGGCTTCCATTGCAGTCTCCGGGCTGTGATCACCCATGGCGGAGAAAGATTTGAAATGAGCGTCAAGTGCGGCATCGTTGGACTCCCCAACGTCGGCAAGTCCACCCTGTTCAACGCCCTGACCGAGGCCGGCATCCAGGCGGAGAACTACCCGTTCTGCACCATCGATCCCAATGTCGGCATCGTACCGGTCCCCGACCCGCGGCTCGACCGGCTCGCGGCCATCGTCAAGCCGCACAAGGTCATCCACACCACCATGGAATTCGTCGATATCGCCGGGTTGGTGGCGGGCGCCTCCAAGGGCGAGGGGCTGGGCAACAAGTTCCTCGCCAATATCCGCGAGACCGACGCCATCTGCATGGTGGTGCGCTGTTTCGAGGACGACAACGTGGTGCATGTCAGCGGCGGCGTCGATCCCCTGCGCGATATCGACGTCGTCAACACCGAGCTGGAGCTGGCGGACCTGGAGACCGTTGAGAAGGCCATCAACCGCGTGACCAAGGTCGCCCGGAGCGGTGATAAGGTGGCAAAGGCCCGGCTGCTCATCCTGGAAGCGGTGCGGGAACACCTCGATGCCGGCAACCTGGTCATCACGATGGACCTGGATGCCGAGCAACGCGCGGCGCTCTACGAGCTGCACCTGCTGACGGCCAAGCCGGTGATGTACGTCGCCAACGTCACGGAGGATGGCTTCACGAACAATCCCCACCTCAATGCGGTTGTGCAGCGTGCTGCGGAAACCGGGGCGCAGGCGGTTGCCGTGTGCGCGGCCATCGAGGCCGAACTGGTGGAGCTGGCTGCCGCAGAACGGGCGGAATACCTGCACGAACTGGGTTTCGAGGAACCCGGGCTGAACCGTGTCATCCGCGCCGGCTACCAGCTCCTCGGCCTGCAGACCTATTTTACGGCCGGCGAGAAGGAGGTGCGCGCATGGACTACCCACATCGGCGCCAACGCGCCGCAGGCCGCCGGCGAAATCCACACCGATTTCGAGAAGGGCTTCATCCGCGCCGAGGTCATCCACTACGACGACTTCATCGACTGCAACGGCGAGCATGGCGCGAAAGAGGCCGGTAAACTCAGACTGGAGGGCAAGGACTACATCGTCCAGGACGGCGACGTCATGCACTTCCGCTTCAATGTGTAGGGTGCGTCATGCGCACCGCGAAACAGCCCGGCTGAACCCGCCCGGTGTGCACGCCACACTCCGCGTCCTGCCCCGGTCCCTTGTCCCGGCGGCTGCTTTTCAGGTACGCTTGTCAGCCCTTGGCTACGTAGCTCAGCTGGTTAGAGCACAGCACTCATAATGCTGGGGTCGGTGGTTCAAGTCCACCCGTAGCCACCATTCAATTCAGCGAGTTACACAACCGGCCACGTGCCGGTTTTTTGTTGGGAGTGCTGGGAAAGTGCGATGGATGGAGGGTGGTTGGCTTACTGCAGAAGGGGATGCCTTTCAACATATCCAAAGTCGCTGACATATATACTCATTCATCAGCCCCCGTGAAACCAAGCAGGTGCAGCAGGCTGGTGAACAGGTTAAAAATCGACACATACAAGCTTACAGTTGCCATGATGTAGTTGGTCTCGCCACCATGAATGATGTTGCTGGTCTCGAAAAGGATCAATCCTGACATCAGCAGTACGAACATCGCCGATACAGCCAGTGAGAGGCCCGGCATACCGAGGATGGCGGCGGCAATACCAGCCATGAAGGCCACCAGGATACCCGCCATCAGGAAGCCACCCATGAAGCTGAAGTTTTTGCGGGTGGTCAGGGCATAGCCGGACAGGCCAAGGAAGATGGCACCAGTGCCACCCATGGCGGTCATCACGATCTGACTGCCGTTAGTCACGCTCAGGTAGGTGCTGAGGATCGGCCCCAGCGTGTAACCCATGAAGCCTGTCAGTGCAAACACGAACACCAGGCCGACACCACTGTTGCGGAACCTTGACGTCGCAAACAGCAGGCCGAAATAACCAGCCAGCGTGAGCAGCAGCCCGGGATGCGGCAGGTTCATGGTCATCGACACGCCCGCGATTACAGCGCTGAACAGCAATGTCATGGATAGCAGACCATACGTGTTGCGCAATACCTTGTTCGTTGCCAGCGCATCCGCCCGGGTCGCAGAGGCCGGGTTCATGACGGGTGTATTCATGTTCATATCGTACTCCTGTGATAAATAATCGAAATCGGATTCAGGCGATGTCTTCCAGCAACGCCCTGTATGCAGGTTTGTAGCCCCGTTTTATGTAGCGTCTGCGCCTTAACTGACGCATCACATTGCGACCGGCACGTGAAGTTGCACGGTCAATGGCGAGGTACAGGTCAGCCTCTGTATCCTCCACTACGACCGCCTGGCCCGGTATAATCACCTCGAGATGGCACCGTTTGTCATTGCCACCGCGTGGCCCGTTGATATCCGACAGGCGCACCAGGATGCGTTTCACGTACCGGGAGGACGTGTTGAGTGCAAAACTCAGCCGTCTCTCTGTGTGCGCACGCAGGGCATGGGTCATCGGGAAGTTCAGTGCCTGTATTTCAATCTGCATAATTACCTCCGGTCCACTATGGACTCCTGTCACGCCAAGAGACTAACGCCGATTGAAACAAAATAATATTCGAATAAAATGTATATTCATTTCGGAAATAACGAAGTATTGGTATGTCATGATAAACTACAAACATCTTCATTATTTCTGGGTCGTGGCCAAGCAGGGTGGCATCACACGCGCGAGTGAGCGTCTGCACCTTACACCCCAGACCATCAGTGGCCAGATCAGTCTGCTGGAAGAAAACATTGGCGAGGCACTATTCAGCAAGGCGGGTCGTCGTCTGGAGTTGACCGAGACGGGTCGGCTGGTGTTGAGCTATGCCGATGAGATATTTTCAGTGGGCGGGGAACTCGAGGAGGCATTGCGCAATTTGCCTCCGGAAAGGCAGATGATCTTCAAGGTCGGGATTGCCGATGTGGTGCCCAAAATGATCGCCTACAGGTTGCTCGCTCCCGCACTTTCCCTGCCAGACCCGGTGCGTATCATCTGCCGCGAGAACAACCTGGAGAATCTGTTGGCTGAATTGGCCGTGCACCGGGTGGATATGGTCATCGCCGATGGCCCGATCCCGCCTGGAATCAATGTGCGCGGGTTTAACCACGTACTCGGCGAGTGCGGCATCAGCTTCCTCGCCGTACCGCAACTGGCCAGGCCTCTGCGCAAGAACTTCCCGCATAGTCTCAATGGCGCACCACTTCTGATACCCAGTGAAAGCAACCTGGTGCAGGGAAAACTGCTCGACTGGCTGGATAATATGCGTATCTATCCACGCATTGTTGGCGAATTCGATGACAGCGCCTTGATGAAAGTATTTGGTCAGGCCGGGACAGGAATTTTCATCGTCCCGACCCCGATTTCCATAGAAGTGGCGAAACAATATGGTGTGCGAATAATTGGCGGCACGAAGGAGGTGCTTGAGCAGTATTATGCGATCTCGGTGGAACGACGCATATCTCACCCGGCCGTGTCAGCAATCACTGATATTGCACGGGAGTGGTTGAGTTAATCAGCGTAAAATATTGCTGTTATACAAGGATACCGATTGATGAATTTCCGGCATATAGCAGTCGGATACCCGGGATTTTGCGGATCAGAAAATGGCAGAAAACGTGGCTTGTCCCCATTTATGCCTTACATTAAAAATATCAAACAATCCGATTTCAGTTTAGAATTATTCTAAATTATGGTATATTATCGAATCTGTTCTGTGATCTGTGACACACATTTGCAGAAAATGCGATGTGCAATCGCTTTTTGATATACAGGAGATGCATATGAAAACAGGAAAATCAGTAGCATTGCTTGCGGCATTTGCAGTCGCAACCACCCCCATGCTGTTCATGGGCCCGGTACACGCCGGGATGGAAGAAACAACCAATGAGTTCTGGTGGCCGAACCAGCTGGATCTGAGTCCGCTGCGCGCGCATGCCGCCGAATCCAACCCTATGGGGGATGATTTTGATTACGCCAAGGCCTTTGCGAGTGTCGATATCAATGCGCTGAAAGAAGACATTGCGAAGGAGATGACCACGTCACAGGCCTGGTGGCCGGCTGACTGGGGTACCTATGCCGGTTTGTTTATCCGTATGGCCTGGCACGCTGCCGGTACCTACCGTAAACAGGACGGCCGCGGCGGCGCCGATGGCGGTCAGCAGCGCTTCGAGCCGCTGAACAGCTGGCCCGACAACGCCAACCTCGACAAGGCGCGCCGCCTGCTGTGGCCGGTCAAGAAAAAATATGGCCGCAACGTGTCATGGGGGGACCTGATGGTGCTTGCCGGCAACGTTTCACTGGAGAAGGCCGGCTTTAAGACCTTCGGATTCGCCGGCGGTCGCGTCGACGATTGGGAAGCAGACAATGTGTACTGGGGTACCGAGAAAAAATGGCTGGCTGATGATAAGCGTTACAGTGGCAAGCGAGATCTTGAAGATCCGCTGGCCGCAGTGCAGATGGGCCTGATCTACGTGAATCCGGAAGGTCCGACCGGTCACAAAGGTGATCCGCTCGCCGCGGCCAATGACATCCGCGACACCTTTGGCCGCATGGCTATGAACGACGAGGAAACCGTCGCACTGATCGCCGGCGGCCACACCCTGGGCAAGACCCACGGTGCCCACAATCCCGCTGACTGCCTCGGCCCCGAGCCGGCCGCTGCCCCGATTGAGGAGCAGGGCCTGGGTTGGGCCAACAAGTGCGGCAAGGGCGATGCCGAAGACACCATCACCAGTGGTCTCGAGGGTGCCTGGACTCCGACGCCTACCGAATGGACTACTATCTTCCTGAAGAACCTGCTGGCCTTTGAATGGGTGCAAACCGAGAGTCCTGCCGGTGCGGTCCAGTGGATTCCGAAGGATGAATCCCTGCACCAGTTGACACCGGATGCCCACATTGCCGGCAAGCGCAATCCGGTGGTGATGCTGACCACCGACCTGGCGCTGCGGGAAGACCCGGCCTATCGCAAGATCTCCGAGAAGTTTGCCAATGATCCGAATGCTTTCAATGAAGCCTTTGCCCGTGCCTGGTTCAAGCTGACGCACCGCGACATGGGACCGAGAACCCGCTACGTCGGTGCGGAAGCCCCGAGTGAGGCGCTGATCTGGCAGGATCCGGTGCCGGCAGTTGATTACACGCTGATCGACGATAGCGATGTTGCCAGCCTGAAGAAGGATGTGCTTGCTTCGGGGCTGTCCGTGTCTGATCTGGTCCGTACCGCCTGGGCAGCTTCCGCCTCCTTCCGCGGTACCGACATGCGCGGTGGCGCCAATGGTGCCCGCCTGCGCCTGGCTCCTGAAAAAGACTGGGCGGTCAATGATCCGAAAACGGTGGCAAAGGTCTTGAAAGCTCTGGAGAAGATTCAGAATAACTTCAACAAGGCTCACACTGGCGGCAAGCAGGTATCACTGGCCGACATGATCGTGCTGGGTGGTGCTGCTGCCGTTGAGAAGGCTGCCAACGATGCCGGGCACAGTGTCACGGTCCCGTTCAAGCCGGGTCGTACGGATGCCACGCAAGCGCAGACCGATGTCCAGTCATTCGCACTGCTGGAGCCGAAGGCAGATGGTTTCCGCAACTACTACAGCAAGGGTGCCAGGTACTCGCCGACCGATGCGCTGGTCGACCGTGCCGATGTGCTGAACCTGACGGTGCCGGAAATGACCGTGCTGGTAGGTGGTTTGCGCGTACTGGGTGCCAACACGGATGGCTCCAGTAACGGTGTATTCACTGCACATCCGGGTACGCTAACCAACGACTTCTTTGTCAATCTGCTCGATATGTCCACAGCCTGGGAGAAGTCCTCCAAGGCTGAGGGTCTGTATGTCGGTAAGGATCGTGCCAGCGGCAAGGCGAAGTGGACGGCAACACCGGTCGACCTGGTGTTCGGTTCAAACTCGGAGCTGCGTGCCGTTGCAGAATTCTATGCAGCCGATGATGCGCAAGACAAGTTCGTCAATGACTTCGTCGTGGCATGGACCAAGGTGATGCAGAACGATCGCTTTGATCTGATGTAAGCCATACGCTTGTTCAGGCTCTCTACCAGAGCGGTCTGAAACAAGCCGGGAATGGGGGTTCGGAGCAGTTGTGCCGAACCCCCTTTTTCTGCATGGCGGGATACAGCCGTTGAGGTGGGGAGAGTGAGTGGCAGGAGTAACCTGTTGAAATATAGGTGACTGAAAACAGTCAGTTATTGGGCTATAGAGCGATTCTGGCAGGACACAGCACTCATAATGCTGGGGTGGTGGTTCAAGTCCACCCGTAGCCACCAAAAATCAGTCTGACCCATCATTGCCATATCATCGAGACCGGCAATGACATCTACCAATTCAAGCATTAGACAGGCAATCAGAAGGAGAGGAGAACTGGAAAGATCAAAATCTCATAGGCCATAATCTGGCCAGACTGGGCGGGTCAATTTTAGAGCAAACTCCGGATCAAATTTAAGTGCAAATCAACACAATACATAATATTCCTTAAATTAAGGAATTGATTTTTAGAGGGAATCGAGTGACTAGTGTCCTGTTATCCGGCCTTTGAACAGGCGCAGTTTCGTACTAAACATGTTCATGCCAGTATGATCCGGGCTTTCGGCAAAAACACGACGTAACTGATGCCAGCCGAGGTTGGGTTTCTGCTGATGCAGTCTGTGCAGGTTGAAGTCCAGGATGAACGTGGACAGCCAGCCACGTATCAGACCACTTCAAACGGGCATGAATCAGGTTGACCCCATCTACAAAACAATAAGTATCGTGTAATATCCCGAGCCGAGGTGTAAGTGAAAACGCGAGTAGAGAAGGGTCGGTTTCGCCCTGCTGGTACATGGCCGAACTGCCTGGACATTCGGCCTGTCAGTCAGATAGGGAGAGCCTGACAGTAGCGTTTTGATGCCTCCTGTTTTTATGCCAGACAAAAGGTGATTTATGAGCGAACAACCGAAAACCCGTCCCGCCGTTCCTGAGGGCAGTACACGTTTCCTGAAGACCCGTCAAAAAGCGCCTAATGAAAAGGGTTTCGTCGGGTATGAAACGATCTGGGAATCGTTTCAGAAAGAAACCCCGTATACCACTCCGAAACGGCCATGAAACGACTGGCCGCGCGAGCCTGACGGTTCGCGCGGCTGCCTGACCCGGGTCTTCAACCTTCGTACTTTTCACGCTCGTGAGTCCCGGCCTGCCTTCAACCGATGCAACGAAAGTCCTCGTAGCGTTCTCGCGAGGAATAGCTGCCTGATCATCGGTTACCGGTGATTTCGGCACCCGCCAGAAACTCCGGAAACGGGCATTTCGGGATACAGCGGTCAGCAGTTTCGGAAACGCCCTCCATGTAGTCGCAAGATCGCAGTACATTACCGGTGAACGTTTCCACGATGTTCCGCCCGCCCTCTTTGTTAATGAGAATCATACTCATTAACAAAGAGGGCTCCGTCAAGAGTTTGCCGCGATAGCCGAGAAACGCATCAGCAGGCGCGAAATCAGCCATCAGGCAACACCTGGAGAAGGATATCCCGGATGCGGACCGGTACTCCTCGCAACCACGTCCGGCGGCTCAACCCCATAATATAAATTTCATATATGCAAGATAAAAACTACTAAATTAGCTTTGCCGCGTATTACGGTTCATACTTCCCTGCCCACAATGACTCTTAGCTTACTGATTGGCTTGAGATTAACTGGTTAGCTTGAGAACAGTCGAGGAGACGTTTACATGCTCGGTACCAACCCATTCTACGAACTATCAACACTCATTTCTCCTGACATCATGCAGGGCTACGTCATTCTCATGGTCCTGCTGGTGATTGGCGGAACGATTCTGGACATGATGCATAAACAGAGTGCCCAGTACTTTTTCGAAAATGCAAAAAAAGCACAGAAAGATGCGAAGCGTACCCTGAGCGGTGGCGAAAAGGCATCGCTTGCGGCGCAGACTGTCGTTAACGAAGTGCTCACATCTTCGGAGTTCAAAAGGATCCGTCGCCGTATATCACATCTGTTCACCATGTACGGTTTCGTCATCTTTGTTGCCAGCACCGCGGTCCTGATTTTCGGTTACCCAACGGAAGCCGCTGCGGGTATCTGGCCCGCTCTCTGGCACCTGGGTGCTCTCATGTTGTGTTTCGGCGGTTACTGGTTCTGGTTTTTCATCCGCGTCGATGTCTCTGCTGAAGGTGTCAAGTGGTACAACTTCAACGGGCGCGGCGACATCTTCATCGTCGGCCTGATCACCATGCCCACTTTCGCCCTGCTGTGGTCAGCCACCATGGGTAGCGGAACGCTGAACATGCTGTTCTTCGTACTGTTCATCGCGTGCAGCACTGTACTGTTCGGCTCTGTCTACTGGTCCAAGTTCGCGCACATGTTCTTCAAACCTGCTGCGGCTTACCAGAAGAAATGCATCATGGCGGATGGCTCCAGAGAAGGTCTGCCAGCTGATTACGACCTGACGGATCCTGCCGTACATGCAAAGTTTCCGGACGTACCGGAATATATGGGTAAAAATCCTCCCAACATGGGACCCGGTTACAGCGCCGAACGCCCCAGTCACTACTGATTAGCTTTCAAAAGTCAAGGAGTATTGAGAATGCCAACTTTTGTATATATGACTCGTTGTGACGGGTGTGGTCAATGTGTCGATATCTGCCCGTCAGATATCATGCATATCGACAAGGTGACCCGTCGCGCCTACAACATAGAACCCAACATGTGCTGGGAATGCTACTCCTGCGTCAAGGCCTGCCCGCATAATGCGATCGACTGTCGCGGGTACGCAGACTTCGCACCGCTGGGACACTCGGTACGTGTGAAGCGCGACGAGGAAAAAGGTGTCATTGCCTGGCGCATCAAGTTCCGCAACGGCAAGAAGGACATGGACCTGCTGGCGCCGATCACCACCAAGCCCTGGGGTACCGCTATTCCCCAGCTGCGTGACGCACCGGCGCCCAGCCAGGAGCAGCGCAACAGCCAGCTCCTGTTCAACGAACCCAAGTACATCCGTATGGACGATGGTGATATCCACACCCTCAAGTCCAATGGTCTGAAAATGGTAGAAGGCGTGGAGGGTTACTCCTGATGGGATACAAAACTATCGTCGAAGACAATATCGATATCCTGGTCGCGGGTGCCGGCCTGGGTGGTACCGGTGCCGCTTTCGAGGCGCGCTACTGGGGCCAGGACAAGAAGATTGTCATTGCAGAGAAAGCGAACATCGACCGTTCCGGCGCTGTGGCGCAGGGCCTGTACGCGATCAACTGCTACATGGGCACCCGTTTCGGTGAGAATAACCCGGAAGACCACGTGAAATATGCGCGAATCGACCTGATGGGCATGGTGCGTGAAGACCTGCTTTTCGACATGGCGCGCCACGTCGACTCGGCTGTGCACCAGTTCGAGGAATGGGGTATGCCGATCATGCGCAATCCGAAGACCGGCGCCTATCTGCGCGAAGGCCGTTGGCAGATCATGATCCACGGCGAGTCCTACAAGCCGCTCGTGGCCGGTGCCGCGAAGAAGTCGGCTGACAAGGTATTCAACCGTATCTGCGTGACCCACCTGCTGATGGATGAAAGCAAACCAAACCGTGTTGCCGGTGCCGTCGGTTTCAATGTGCGTACCGGTAACTACCACGTCTTCAAGTCCAAAACCGTCATCGTCGGTGCCGGCGGTGCATCCAACATCTACAAGCCGCGCTCGGTTGGTGAAGGTGCCGGTCGTGTCTGGTATGCACCGTGGTCATCAGGCTCGGCCTACGGTCTGCTGATCGGCGCCGGTGCCAAGATGACGCAGATGGAGAACCGCATCGTACTGGCCCGCTTCAAGGACGGTTATGGCCCGGTGGGTGCCTACTTCCTGCATCTCAAGACCTACACCCAGAATGCCTATGGCGAAGAGTACGAGTCCAAGTGGTTCCCCGCTCTGGAGGAAATGGTCGGCAAGAGGTATCTGGATATCGAAGCATCGCACCTGACGCACCGTCCGATTCCGACCTGTCTGCGTAACCACGCGCTGATCAGTGAGGTCAACGCCGGCCGCGGGCCGATCCACATGGTGACCATGGAAGCCTTCCAGGACCCGCATCTCGAAGAGATCGGCTGGCACAACTTCCTGGGCATGACCGTCGGCCAGGCCGTGCTGTGGGCCGCTACCGACGTCGATCCGAAGTATGAGAACCCGGAGCTGACCACCTCCGAGCCGTATGTGATGGGTTCGCATGCTACCGGTTGCGGCGCCTGGTGTTCCGGTCCGGAGGATTTGTCTCCGCCGGAGTACTTCTGGGGCTACAACCGTATGACCACCGTCGAAGGCCTGTTCGGTGCCGGTGATGCCGTCGGCGGCACGCCGCACGCATTCTCTTCCGGCTCCTTCACCGAGGGTCGTCTTGCAGCCAAGGCTGCCTGCAAGTACGTCGACGACGGCAAGGGCGAGGGGATTGTTGTTTCCCAGGAGCAGATCGAGCGCCGCAAGAAGGAGATCTACAAGCCGATGGAGCATTACCGGATCTATCGCAACGAGATCACCGCGGGCTCCGTCAACCCGAACTACATCAACCCGCGTCAGGCGCTGGATCGCCTGCAGAAGTTGATGGACGAGTATGCCGGTGGTGTGACCGTCAGCTACATGACCAACGACAAGTTGCTTAACATCGGTCTGAAGAAAATGAAGATCCTGGAAGAAGATCTTGAGAAGATCGCCGCGGAAAACATCCATGAACTGCTGCGTGCCTGGGAGGTCAAGCATCGTCACCTCACTTCCGAGGCTGTCTTCCAGCACACACTGTTCCGCAAGGAGACCCGCTGGCCGGGTTACTACTACCGTGGTGACCACATGATGGTGGATGATGATAACTGGCACGTACTGACAGTTTCCCGTCGTGATCCGGAGACCGGTGAGTACACGATGGAGAAAGCGCCTTGTTATCACCTCGTTGAGGACAAGTAGCTTCAAGCTCGACAGGAATGTGATCGAGGGATCTCTGCAAAACTGCAGAGATCCCTCGATATCCTGGCAGGAGCCTGAAAGATCAACACGTGTTGGTCTTTTTTTTTCAGGATGTATCCATATTATGACGTGCAGGGCAGATGAACATGACGACAGAAACTGCAGAGCAGAGTGAAGCGTTCAGGAACATTGTCAACGACAGCGACGAAGAGATTCTCGCGGTTGCGAATCCGATGTGGGATGAACTGATCAAATACTCCAACGAGGGCAAGTACGGACTGTTCATCAAGCATTTCTCGCGCGACCTGTTGCGCGGCCTGAATGAGGTCGAGGTGGGCAAGCAGTTCGCCAGGAGTGAACTCACTCGCAATCTGTCACCGCACTACGACTACCTGGGACTGATCCGCCGGGGTCAGCATGTTACCTGTCTGTACCGGGTCAGGAGTACAAAGAAGGAAGGTGAATGGCTCGGCCGTATGGTGCTCGGTTACGAGAAGGGAGAAATCAAGATCTTCGCAGCATCGATATTCTAGAATCGAGTCAAGGGTATGTCAGAGATAATCAGGGACGTCATCACCGATGGCAAGTACGTAGAGCTGAAGTACAGGGTCATCGACGTGAAGACCGATAGTGTGCTTACCGAGGTGGAGTTTCCGCTCGGCTATGTCCACGGTGTCAACGAGGTGCTTGCTCCCGCGGTCATGCGGGGACTCGAAGGCAGGGCGGCAGGCGATACGATCGAAGTGCCGATCGACTGCAACCAGATCTACGGCCCCAGGGATGACTCCCTGGTCATCAACGAAAACATCCATAACGTTCCGGAAGAATACCGCGAGGTCGGCACGGCCATCCTGATGGAGAACGAACACGGACAGACCAGGACTTTCCTGGTGACGCGTATAGCCGGCGACCTTATCACCATCGATGGCAACAATCCCCTTTGCGGCAGGGAAGTGGTATTCAAGCTCGATATACTGACAGTTCGCGATGCGACCGAGGAAGAGATAGTAGCCGGCGGCAAGGTTGAAGAAGGACCGGATCTCCCCGGGGGTAACCGAATCCCGATCTGATGGCTCCCGCGGCGGCGGGAAACCCTTGAAATGTGCGGCCGCGCGCCCGTCGTATACCGGGTCGCGCGGCGCAAGGGGTCAGGGGCGCTTCGGGGTGGTGTAAGTGGCCTCTTTCTGGAATGAATCCCAGATGGTGTCATAGCCTACGAAACCCTTTTCATTCGCCGTTTTCTGACGGGTGGTCAGAAAGCGGGATTTGCCCTCCGGTACCTGGGGCCTGGTCTTGGGTGCATCACTCATAATCTACCTCTGTTAATCAGCAAAAAAACGGGAGGTTCGAAGAAATTTTCGTCGCCAGTCCCTCCCGGTGGACTGGCCATCCAATCGGCAAGCTGCGCAGTCAAATGCACATCCGAAGCGCCCTATTTTACCTGATTTTTCCGGGCTCAGGCCAGTTTCCGAAGCCCGGATGAGCGGCATCCCGGACCTGCAGCAGGTCGGGGCTTCAGTCCATATCATCGAACAGATTGCCCGCCAGAACGATTGATACATAGGGTGCATAGGTCAGTACGGCACCTTGCAGGACTCCGAGACCGTCAAAGACGTCCGACAGCTGACCGAGCAGCGCTTCGTTACGGGGTTCGGCAGCGAGCGCCTCCAGCACATCGATAAGCGGTGCGATGTCATCCTCTGCGAGATACTGTTTCAGCATCCTGATGGAGGTCTCGATCCTGTGGAGATCGACAAGAGGGGACGGACTACTCATCACCTGACCTGTGCATATTGTTCGCCGGGCTCTTGCAGGGCTAGTTGGGTTTCTCACTCGCCTGACCATCCTGCTGGCCGGACATCTCGATCATCTCGGAAACCTCAAGTGTGCCGTTTATTTCGAGGAACGGACATGACCGGGCAGCCGCCAGGGCCTCTTCCAGTGAACCCATCCGCATGATACTGAGACCCGACATTGCGCTCGTGCTGCCCGGAGAGAGAGTTCCGTCCGGTTGTACGACGTGCGTATCCCTGAAAGGAATTGCCGGGCTGATAACGGCGCTACCCAGTGAATCCAGCCACCGCTGGTAGCGCTGGAAATGTTTCTGCCCCTCTTCAGGGCTGTCAGGAAGTTCTCCTCCGAGGTAGACGAAGATGAATTGCGGCATGGCAGTCGGCCTCCATGAGGTTCAAGGTGTATTGTAATATCTGGATTGTAAAGGATGTTGCCTGCCGGGGCAGGTACAGAACCTATCTCATAATCCCACGGTCGCGGCCGCGCGGGATTATGAGATAGGTTCTGGTGTCATTAAGGACCGGAATGTCCTGCCGTGAGCCGCAGTCGCGCTTCGACGCAAATCGCCGACATCAATTCGTCGTCAGCAACCGCTGGATACAGGGGAAAAAACCGTTCGACTTCCAGTGCGTTCTGGCGGGCATAGCCTTCCAGCCGCAGCCGGTCTTCGTGTTTCAAGCCATGGAGCATCAGCAGCCGGGGGGCCTGGCGCTCGATGTAACGCTGACAAAGGCGGCGGTCTTCCTCACTCTCCCAGTCCTCACGCACCAGGCATGAAGGGAAGATCCCGGTCTGGCCTTCGCGCCGCCTGATCCACCTTGCCCTGGGATGCCTGCCGGCACGTTCATTTACCAGATTTTCCAGTCGATAATTCACGGGAGGCACGTAATGCCGCTCTTCCTCGGGTATCCTGGAGATTTCCATGATGGCAGCGGGCGTCGCCGTCCATTCCGGGCGCTGCGGAAACAATGGCATCTCCTCCGCATGCAGGCAGGAGAAGATCAATGCCAGTGGTTGCTCATCCGCCTCATCCAGTAACCAGTATTCATGCATGTCAGCAGGTGGCAGGGGTACGCTGACCTCTTCAAGATATGCCGCGAGTTCCTGGACCTGCTCTTCAACTGCATTTGTATCCAGGTAGCGAGGCAACGGCATGTGCTCGATCCCTGATGGCCTGATGATTGCCGCACGTACATAGTTATGTTTCTTCACTGCTTGCTGCTGATCGGCAACCGGACCCATTCCGATAGAGACCCTGTATTGCAGCTCCCAGCTGTTGCCATCGAGAGTGAGTGCGCGCGCCTGACCGGTCTCCACGATCTGTACTTGCCCTGTGAAAGGAGACAGCAGTCTTTTTGAATAGGCCTGGATCATGTAACCTGAAGCGATAAAGCAGACCGGATCTCCGTGTCTCCCGATCTGTGCCGATAGTATCAGCTGAACAGTTTGTTCAGGGTTTTGTAAACAAATTCATTGGTACAGGAGTTTTCACCACAATGAATCAGCACATCGTCATCCACGCGGAAAGTCAAATACGGCCTGACCTCAAAACCGTCAGACTCGATTGCTGCCATATCATCGATGATATTGGCTATGCTGAAGGTGATTTTTGCGACATTTTCCTCTAGCTCTTCTCCTTCCATGCCTGCTTCCAGAAGCTTGATCTTGATCTGTCGGGCGATCTCATTAATGAGTATCGCCTGGCATTTGTCGAATTGTTCGGTATCGAATTTTAATTCCATGCTGTACTCCCCACGGGTTCAACCTTGACGTGCAACGGTTAACGAATTCCTGATGTTAAGTATACTGTCATTGGAGCACCGGCGGATGCCGGTGGGGTGCCATGCTTGCGACAGATATCCGCCACCTTCATGCCGGCATCCGCCTCCTTGAGAATCGCTACGATCTGCGTATCGGTGAATCGGGTCTTTTTCATTAGAGCCTCCTGGTCAGTTGATATTGCCGGAAAACTCTACTTGCTACCTGTCACCTGGAGGGGGAAGCTTACGCTTCAGCGTATACCCCCCGCTTTGATACGCTTCGATGATGGCATGGTTCCGCGTCTGGTAATGCTGGTCGTCATACTCCAGTGATTTGGGTGACCGCTTGCTTTGTTTCCCATTAGTAGGTGATAAAGCGCGCCGGGAAATTCGAGTCTCAGGGGTCTTGTCATTCCGACGTCCTTGTCGATAATTCCGTGACCCTGCCATGCAGGGGAATCACCAATCAAAGACCTGACCCCGTTACCTGGATGCCGACGGCTTTTATCCCCCCCTGTTCATTACGATGAAATTACACTAAAATCCCGTCCCAACAACCTGAGACAAAAGACTATTTCGTACGGAGGCGGGGTATGTGTAGAAATATGGCAGGTCCGGTCTTTTATCTGCTTGTCGGTCTCCTGGGGCTGGCGAGTTTGCCGATGACCACGGATGCCGCGAATTACTATGATGTTTCCTATGTCTGGTCCCGGAATATCGACGGTGTCCGGGACTACCGCAAGCGGGTCGCGTCGGTGCTGGGGCCGGCCGTTGCAAAGGATCTCAAGGTGGTTACCCGGGACAACCTGATCGGTCTTGTCTACGTGCGCCATGGTGACAGCACCGGTGCCACCCGGGTTGCGAAGAGCCATACCTGGCTGTTGCGTGCCAAAGGTCTGGATGCCGCCAGTCCGGTACGTTCCGAGAACTGGACACTGGTTGGCGGTGCCGGAGCAGCATCCCCCGCGGCAGACTTATCCGGGGTCAGGATGAAGAGTACCGCGAAGGCACCGGCCGTCCTGCCGGTTTCGCGCAGAAGCAGGATGACAAGCACCGAACGCACCCGGGAGATCCACAATCTGGAGGCGGCGGTTGAAGACTATATCAATCGCCTGCGCAAGGATGGCAAGCTCGATCCCGACGAACGCACCGGCTGGTCGGTGTACGATTTCACCACCGGCGAAAAGCTGGTCACCATCAACGAGGATGAGCAGTTTCAGGCTGCCAGTCTCGTCAAGCCTTTCATCGCGGCTGCGTTCTTCTACAAAGTCAAGCAGGGCGAACTCAGCTACGACAGGGAAAGCCGCCGGCAGATGGAGCGGATGATCCAGCATTCGAACAATGCCTCCGCCAACTGGGTGACCCGCCAGGTGGGAGGTCCCCAGGCTGTTCAGCGGATACTGAAACAGCAGTACCCCGCAATATTCCAGGAGATCCATCTGGTCGAATACATACCCGCGGGCGGGAAGACCTACCGCAACAAGGCATCCGTGCACGACTATAGCCGCTTTCTGTATGCGCTCTGGAAGGAGGATATCGCCGGTGCCCGCGAGATCAAGCGCCTCATGGCGCTGCCGGGACGCGACCGGATCTACACCGGTGTACACAATGTTCCAAAAGGCACCAAGGTTTACAACAAGACCGGCAGCACCGCGCGTGTCTGCGGCGACATGGGCATCCTGAACGTCAAGAGTGCAGACGGCAAGTGGTATCCCTATACGGTGATCGGCATCATCGAGAAGGAACAGAACGCCACGAACTACACGAGCTGGATCCGCTCGCGCGGTGACATCATCCGTCATGTTTCCAGCATCGTCTATCAGGGCATTGCGCAGAATCACAATATATAGCATCCGGCTTGCGGGCCCCAGCCCGGCCCCACGTACGTATAGGGGTCAGGTCTTTGATTTATGAGACCTGACCCCTTTTACGCTGCGCATCAAACTGGCGGCCATGGACATGTGGAAGCCCTTTCGGAACTCGGTACAGAAGAATGCCCCGAATGCCAGGATCATCTTCGACAAGTTCCCTGTCATGCGCCACTTTCTGGCGACAGTCCCCGTTACCCGGACAGGCTCCTGGCGCCGCCCTTGTTTAACTGTTCCTCTGGCAATGTGCTGAAACCACGACCAGTTCACAGTATAGATTCTTCTTTTCGTGTCGATAAATTATTTGCAACTGTGCGTTATTGCAATGTTCAGGTCGGATTATGGCGGCAATACGGAGAAAATTTCACCCCGTGACAGGCACAGGAAAAGAACCGGAGTGATGTATGCAAAAAACCAGGGAAATCTGCGTCGCACTGTTTTTTGCCACGCTGATTCAGATCATCACCGCATACGGCGGAGGTGGTGGCGGAAACGACAACACCCGGGTCAATACAGACACAGGATCCGGCCAGGATGCCGGCACGCCTGCGGAGAATGCGACAATAGCGGGAGCGCTCGATACCAACACACCCGGCGTGCAGCATATGCAATCGCTCAACTATATCGCCGAAGGGCAAATATCTTTTGGTGCGACTACGGAAGTTTATGCGACATCAGACAAATATCGCTTGCAGGCACAACCTCCAATCTTATCGACAGGTTACTAGAACCTATCTCATAATCCCCCGCGGCCGCGGGGGGTTATGAGATAGGTTCTAGAGAGACGTCACACAAAGCGAGCGGTACATGTGCTCTACTTTTAAAAACATGGGGTTCTGTGCAATGAGACGATACTTTCTGAAATTCACCCGTGTTACCCGGGCATCGGCATTCGGGCGGCATCGGCCCTCGCGGGTCCTGTCTGCTGGCGCATGCGCCGCCCTCCTGTCAGCCCTGCTTGCCGCCTGTGGTGGCTCGTCAGGTTCGGATGTCCTGTCAGAAAGCCAGATAGCAGACACCACGCAAACCAAACCGGCACCGTCTCCCCCGCAAATCAACGGTAATACATCGTATAACCTGGGCAATACCAGCCAGAGCGTCATCGATCAATGCATGTCGGAAGATGATAAGCAGATGCTGACACAGGTCAATACCGCCAGGTCGCAGCCCCGCATTTGCGGCAGCGAGAATTACCCGGCCACTGCCGCCCTGAGCTGGCATTGCACACTCGCGGATGTCGCTTATGCGCACAGCCGGGATATGGGTGATTACAACTTTTTCAGTCATACAGGATCTGATGGTTTGACTGTGGGTGATCGAGTCAGTAATGCGGGCTACGACTGGTCTGCCGTAGGGGAGAATATTGCCGCCGGCCAGCAAACGATCGACACAGTGATGGCGGCCTGGCTGGACAGTCCCGGGCATTGTGCAAATATCATGTACTCGGTGTATACGGAGTTCGGCGCGGCAAGTTACAGCGTGGATGGTTCTGATTACCCGATATACTGGACCCAGGTTTTCGCCAGACCGCGACTGTAGGTCTGTCCATTGGCTTTGTCAGCCGGCTGCCGGGTCCGTACCGCCAGATCCTCAGCTCCTGAATATTCAAAACGAAGTGAAGAGCGAGAGACAGGTATGTAAATGGTTCAAGTCCACCCGTAGCCGCCATTCATATTGAGCGACTTGTGGAACCGGCCCCGTGCCGGTTTTTTATAATATTGCCAAATCGGGATCTGACCTCCGTTTTGCACGTGGCCGCCCCAGGGCTATACAGCCCGGCTCACTGCTACAGAATGGAAAAATCGTAGTTGACGATAAAGCGGATATCCCTCACGTCCGTGCCATCGCTGCCGTCCTGATCCACGAAGGCACCGCGCAGTCTGAACCACAGGCCCTTGAGCATTCCGGTTTCAGGTTTGTAATCCAGGGTCATATCGAACTCCGCCTCGTCCGGGCTGGCGTTGTCGCCGTGATCCGGGGAATTGCCCCGTGCGTAGTTGATAAAACCACTGAAGGCGTTCGCACCGAAAATCCGGAAATCGGATGACAGGCCGAGCAGCCAGGCATCCTCGCCCGCATTGTCAAAATCCTCGATCATGATCGACAGGTAGCTCGGTTTACCGCCCCAGTAACTCTGTATTCCGGCATTGTCGTCCGTCGCAGTATGCGCAATGCTCAGCACCACGCCGGCGTAGCTTGCGGCCAGCTTGGCGCCCCATGTGCGGGTATCGAAATCCCCGCCCAGTTCATCACCCACCGAGCCCTCGCGGGTAAACTGCGCAGAGGCCTGCAACCCGAGGCCTCGCATCAGCCGGGTGCGCGAGTTGGCCTCGGTGTAGAAGATGTTCATGAAGTCCGGGCAGTAATGATTTACCACGCCGAAATTGGCGCCGTTGGCGAAGGTATAGCGGGCCGCGGCCGTGGATACCGCACGCTCGGGCCCGTCGATGCCGGCCGCCTCCGTCATGCTGATGAAGTTGTCGGCGTTGCGCTGTTTCATGCGCCAGGTGTGGACGAGCCCGTAGACAAAACGTTTGCCCGACAAATTGCTCAGGGCGACGGACTCGAAAGTATTGGGCACCATGCGGGAGTCGTTGGCATTCAGATAGGGCAGCCTGAAGGTCTGCCGGTAGACCTTCAGCAACAGACCCTCGTACAGGCGCGCTTCGAGGGCGGCCTGGCCCGGTACGCTGAAACTTTTCTGCACGGGCCTGAGCAGCATGGAGCCGCCCTCGTCGGCGGGTCCGTAGAGTTTCTGCGAGGTGTACAGCGTGGCGTCCAGACGCAGGCGGTCCCGCCACCAGGGTGTTGTATAGGAGAGTGCACCACCCTGCGCCCAGGTCTCGGAATCCGGACTGTCATCACGATAGCGGTGAAAATAGTAATTGCGCAGATGCAGGTCCAGCGCGCCTTTACGGAAGGCCTCGCGGATGCGGGAAACCACCCGGGCCGGTGCGGGCGCCTTGAACGCATGCTCCGTCGACTCGATGGACTCCTCCACGCTCTTTGGCGCGACCTGATTGCCCTGGATGTATTCCGGGGCGGCGTGGACGGACCTTGCCCCGACCAGAAACACGGCGGCCAGGCTGTTTGCGAAGCGCATGCGGGACACGGTTTACAAAGCCCGGGTCCTGCGGGATTTCTCAGAAGTGCGCCAGGAAGAAGGGGATGAGCAGCGCATTGACGAGGTCGATGAAAAACGCGCACACCAGCGGCACGATAATGAAGGCCAGGTGCGAGGCGCCATAACGCTGGGTCACCGCCGACATATTCGCCATGGCGGTTGGGGTCGAACCGAGCGAAATCCCGCCGAACCCGGCACAGACTACGGCCGCGTCGTAGTTGCGACCCATCAGGGGGAAGACCACGAACAGCGCCAGGCAGGCCGCGATCAGGAACTGGGCGCCGAGGATAGTGAAGATCGGGCCGGCGAGATCGACCAGAGTCCAGAGCTGCATGCTCATCAGCGACATCGCCAGAAAGGTGCCCAGTGATATGTCGGCAATCAGGGCAATTGCCGGTTTGCGGCTGGGCCATTCCCTGCCGCTGATCCGTGGAAAGGATTTCGGGAGCAGGTTGGTAATGAGAATGCCGGCGAACAGGCAGGTCACGAACAACGGCAGCTTGAGCCCGAGATCCTCCAGCCCGGTATTGATCAGTATACCGAAAATGGCACTCACATGAATGGCGAGTACGGCATCCAGAAAGTCCAGGTGATCGATCCCGTGGCTGCCCTTCTGCTCATCCGGTACACCGACGTCCAGCGGTTCAGCCATTTCCGGCTCCAGCTTGTGGCGGGCGATGAGGAATTTCGCAATGGGGCCGCCCATCAGGCTGGCCAGGATAAGGCCGAAGGTCGCGCAGGCGATGCCGATCTCCATGGCGTTAGCGACGCCGAACTCCTCGGCGATCCGCGGCGCCCAGGCGATCGCCGTGCCATGCCCGCCGATCAGGGAAACCGAACCGCCGAGCAGGCCGACCGCTGTGGGCTGGCCGAACAGCGAGGCCACCGTGATGCCGGTCAGGTTCTGCAGGAACATATAGGCGATGGTGAGCGACAACAGGATCACCAGTGGTTTCCCGCCCGAGAGCAGGTCTTTCAGGCTGGCGTTTATGCCGATAGTGGTGAAAAAATACACCAGCAGGACGTCACGGGCAGCAAGGTCGAAGCTGACCTCGATGCCGCTGAGGACGTATAGCAGCGCGATCAGCAAGGAAAAGATCAGCCCGCCGGTGACCGGCTCGGGGATGCTGAACTCGCGGAGAAAACCAACAGCGTCATTGATCCGCTTGCCGACAAACAGCACGAGGATGCCCAGCGTTATCGAGAAGAAGGTGCTGAACTGCAGGATACCGTTTTCGTATTCCATGGGGGTCAAAAGACTAAACGCGCCGCCACCAAATGTCCACGGTTATCCCAAAAGGGGCGCTGCTCCTGCAGGCCCGTGTGCAATCTCACCAGCGTTGAACTATCGAAAATGGAGCGGGAGAAAATGGCCAGTAGGGATTCGCTGGTGTGCTAAACTGACGATGGCGGGCTTCCCGGGTCTATGGATGGCGCCATTCGATGCGCCTGCTGAACGCAAGTTCCTGTCTCTCTGAATAATATGGGCAAACATGAGACATGCATGTAACATGCTCACCTTGGGAGCCTGTCGGACTTGGGTGATCGTAGCGAGCATGATGGGAGAGCATGAACAACTGGTCACGATTTCGAGGCGCATAGTGGCCCTGTGCAAAGAGAAATCGGGGGGCATTTGGGCCGCTCTCCCATCAGCGCAGTAGATTAATCCTAAGTCCGACAGGCTCCTTAGCATGCAGAAATCAATAACCGGGAGTAATTCGCATGAAAACAAACCGAGACTTTCGTACATTCCTCATTTGCCTGCTGTTTGCCCTGCCCTTCGGCAGCGCCCTGGCCGATGAATATTCCGACACCATCAGTCTGTTCAGGAATGCCGGTGAAAGCAGCTCCTTCTTTGACAAAAGCTACGGATACGCCGTCTTTCCGACCATTGGCAAGGGCGGTTTTGTTGTCGGTGGTGCACACGGCAAGGGGCGCGTCTATGCAGCCGGCAAATACGTTGGCGACACGTCAGTGACGCAGTTGACCATTGGCTTCCAGCTGGGTGTTGAGGGCTTCAGTGAGATGATCTTCTTTGAAGACAAGCGTGCCTTTGAAGAATTCACCGGCGGCAACTTCGAGTTCAGCGCCGATGCCTCAGCCATTGCAATAACGGCCTCCGCCAAGGCGGCCGCGACAACAACCGGCAGCTCCGCCGGCGCCAGTGGCGGCAAGAAAGACGCCACCACCGTCGGTAGCTACTACAAGGGCATGGCAACCTTCACGATCGCAAAAGGTGGCTTGATGTATCAGGCGACTGTCGGCGGTCAGAAATTCTCCTATACGCCCAGGTAATAGCGAGACAGCCACGCAGGCCGCTTCCGGCCGAATCAACCCTGATACGGCCGGAGCGACCGATGACCTGCCAACCCGTTCCTGGCATCGCCCGGATTATTTACCAGTCAAAAGCACTGCTGTCCCATTTCATCCTTTCTCCCCTTCAAGGGGAGAAGGTCAGGATGAGGGGTGAGAAACGAAGTTTCCTGGCCACATGATTTATCAGCCCTCATCCTGGCCCGCTCCCACTCATGGGAGCGGGAATGCGCTACCTGATGTCACCGATAACTTTCATGTCTCCTGTCCACTTGCTTTCGCTGTAAGGACAAATGGGATCAGATCCCGGTTTTCCCTGGTATCAGGCAATCCCGGGGGCCTGACCGCTGTTTTCCGTACATTGATATGGTAGTAGGGAAAGGGCAGAATGGCGCAGTTGTCTGCGGTTAAATGGACTTTTCCCAGACGGGTGCCCGCGGCATTTCGCTATGGTTCTTCATCGATGTCAGGCTCTCCGTCATGCCGCTTGCATTCGTGCTTTGCATGTATTTGTAACGACTGAGCTACCATCCTATTCCCAATGTACGACACTAACTGGCACAAGACCCAGGCAGCAACTTCGCTGAGCCGCATCCTGCCGCGCCTGGAGGCACGCTTCGCCAATGGCGTGGATACCAATGAGTGGGAAGGTTACCTGAACCGTCTGCGCCAGCACTTCCCCCGTCTGTTCAGTGGCCTGCATGCGCTCTATGGAGAGCACTATGATTTCTTCTATCACCTTGAAGACGTGCTGGCATCGGCCACTGCCATGTGGATCGAGCGGCCCAAGGAACTGAAGGCGCTGGATGCATTGCGAGAGACCGACCCGCAGTGGTACCAGTCACAGCGCATGGTTGGCGCGATGTGTTACGTGGACCTGTTTGCAAACGATCTCGAAGGATTGCGCGAGCGTATTTCCTACCTGACCGAGCTTGGCATCAGCTATCTTCATTTAATGCCGGTTTTCAAGGTGCCGTCAGGTGACAACGATGGCGGTTACGCAGTGTCGAGTTATCGTGAGGTGAATTCCAAATATGGAAACATGCAGCAACTGGCTGAGCTGGCCTCGGAACTGCGCCATCACGGCATCTCCCTGTGTCTCGATTTCGTCTTCAACCACACATCGGATGAGCACGACTGGGCCAGGCGCGCCCTTGACGGCGACACGGAATACCAGGGCTACTACCGGCTGTTTCCGGACCGCACGCTGCCGGATGCCTATGAAAGGATCATGACTCCGGTCTTTCCCGACGAGCATCCCGGCTCGTTCACCTATCGCAACAGGCTGAAGAGCTGGGTATGGACCACGTTCCACAATTACCAATGGGACCTGAATTACGAGAATCCCGTGGTATTCAACCGAATGCTGGAGGAGATGCTGTTCCTGGCAAACCAGGGCGTGGAGATCCTGCGCCTGGATGCTGTCGCGTTTATCTGGAAGCGGCTGGGGACAGACTGCCAGAACCTGCCCGAGGCGCATACCATCATACAGGCCTTCAACGCCCTGGTCAGGATCTCCGCACCCGCGATGGTCTTCAAGTCCGAGGCCATCGTGCACCCTGACGAGGTGCGCAAATACATCGGCGAAAATGAGTGCCAGCTGTCCTACAACCCGCAGCTGATGTCGCTGTTATGGAACTCGCTGGCAACCCGCAAGGTGGATATTCTCAACAAGGGCGTGCAACGGCGTTTTTCGATACCTGCCAATTGTGCGTGGGTCAACTATGTGCGTTGCCACGACGATGTCGGCTTCGCCTTCTCCAACGATGATGTCCTGGATACCCATTACGACCCGGCCTCGCATCGCCGTTTCCTGGCGGAATTTTTTACCGGCCGCTTCCCCGGGAGTTTCGCGCGCGGAGAACCCTTCCAGGGAAACCCGTTGACCGGTGAGGCGCGCATATCGGGGACCTGCGCCTCGCTGGCGGGACTCGAGCAGGCAATGGATGAAGATGACCCGGGCGGCATCGAACTCGCCATCCAGCGTATTCTGCTGCTCCATGGCATTATTCTGACCATCGGCGGCATCCCCCTTATCTACCTGGGAGACGAGATTGGAATGTTGAACGATTACGGCTATGAGAGTGACGCGGAAAAAATCGGTGACTCGCGCTGGCTGCATCGTGCCGCCTTCGACTGGCAGCGTGCCGAGACACGGCGTGACAATGGCACCATTCCGGGGCGGATTTACCAGGACCTGCTGCGGCTCATACAGATCCGCCAGCAGAATCCGGCACTGGATCGCGCGGAAACCGAAATCGTCGATTCGGGCAATGCACACGTTTTCGCCTATTTCCGTACCAACGGCGATCACAGCGTACTGGTGCTGGCCAACTTCAGCGCATCACCCCAGCCGATTGAAGGCAGGCACCTGCGACTGCTCGGCCTGCGCAAGAGCGTGGTCGACCTTGTTGCAGGCCGGACCATCATCGCTGCCCATACCCTGGAAATGGAACCCTATGACTTCATGATGCTGTCTCGCCCGGCAGGCCGATGAGCCCGGGCGGCGCCATCCATGACCTCGCTGAAGTGATACAAACGAGTGTGCATCAGGCCGGCGCCGGTGGTGCCCAGCCACTATTATTCGCTGCGTTTACAACCGGCCATTCCCACGACATCGTTTAGGGGTGGCTTTCCCTACGATGATTGGGGTATGGTTTTAACATGTTGAATCGATGGTCCGGGATAACCTGTTGTATTACGGCAACACTTTGTCCTCCCGACAGCCCCTGTAGCCAATCCGGACAACCAGCCGGAAAACCCGGTTTCCTGCCTGTGTCTTCCGATCATGTTATTCACTGGAATTGACACGACTCAAAGCCACCCCCCCTTGCGGATATCGGTTGCACTCTCCCCGGTCGCTGGAGCCGGAGTGTTTACGATGCCGGACTTGTTGCCCGACTTGGCGTCAATGCGCGGGTGGTGAAGGGGCAGGCGGCCGATCCGTCCATTCCTGGCATGGATCCGGGGCAGGGTTTTCTGGATGTTGTTGATCGGCTGGCTGAAGCGGCGGGGCGGGTTGAAGTGGCCACACATAATCATCAACTTGCCAGAAGCGCCCTGCTGCAACTCAAGGCCGCGGGTACGTCATGCGAACTTCAGCTGCTGTATGGTCTTCCTGTCAGTCACATGTTGCCGCTGGCGCAGGAAATGAACGTGCCGGTGCGAGTGTATGCACCATATGGCAACGGCTGGTTGATGTATGTACTGTCTGCAGCGCTAAAAAACCCGATTGTCATCTACTGGCTGATCAGGGCGCTGCTGCCCCGCAACTATATTATGCAATTCCCTGTTCTGGAGAACCTGACCTGACACCTGTAATTACACTACCCCCTCCCTGTCCCGCCCCTTCAAAGTGGGCGGGGACGGACGCTTGAATGTCGGCTTACTAATGTACTCCTTTGGTCGGATACATTTTCCGGGCTGTCGGGCAGGTCCTGTCAGTCAGCCGGGAAAGCGGAAAGCACCGGTAACGGGGTTGGCTGCCGGTTTCTGTCAGTAACAGCGAGCAGCAGGATAACCCCATACTTTACTGAGCGCATTTTGGGGAGCGTAAAAACAATAATATATTAAAGTTAAAACAAAAGGTTATAGATTGTTTCGTTGTTTTGCTCCGCGCGCTGACGAGCCGGCAGGGAATCGTTCCGGGCTGATCGCGACACGCAGTGTCGTCTCTCGACCTTGTAACTTGAAAGCGTTATCATTTTTCGCTGCAGTGTACCGGTTCAGCCTGGTTGTTCTTTCGGGCGGCAACAGAAATCCGGGTGCGCTGCTCTCATGAATGCCGCGAATACCGGATTCGGTAATAACAAGGAGGGATGTAATGAATGTATCAACTGTCAGAAACATGGAGCTGGGTGAAAAAAGGGCATTCAGCCCGCTGGCTCTCTGCGCCAGGGTACTGTTGGGGGCGGTGTTGTTCAGCCTGAGTGCCTGCAATGCCACCATGCCGACAATGGGCGGCGCCTCGGGCATGACGGCCACCGGCGCGGCGGGCGGTGCGACATCCGAGGGTGCGAATTCCCAGCTAGAGCATTGCAGCGAAACGTTGGGAACGCTCGCAGTTGATGAAGACCAGAACGCACCCTGGTGGTTTACATATGCCAGCCGCTATCCTCAGCTTGGCAGCACTACGCCGGTATTGCGCATGATGGTCCAGCAGTCCAATTGCTTTGTCGTGGTCGAACGCGGTCGCGCCATGAACAACATGATGGGCGAACGCGCCCTGCAACAAACCGGAGAGATGCGCTCGGGAAGCAACTTCGGCAAGGGCCAGATGGTTGCGGCCGACTACACCATGAGTCCGAGTATACAGTTCTCCCAGAAGGGGACCGGTGGTTTTGGGGGAGCGATTGGTGGCCTGATCGGTTCGAATACGTTTGGTGCCCTCGCCGGCGGGTTGAAATCCAACGAAGCAGCCACCACGCTGCTGTTGATCGACAATCGCTCGGGCGTGCAGGTCTCGTCCTCCGTCGGCAGCGCCAAGAACTTCGACTACAATCTTTTCGGCGGGGCGTTCGGCGGCGGTGTCGGTGGCGGCGCCGGCGGTTTCACCAATACGCCGGAAGGCAAGGTACTGACAGCGGCCTTTGCCGACTCCTATAACCAGATGGTCAAGGCTCTGCGCAACTATCGGGCACAAACCGTCAAGGGCGGACTGGGCAAGGGCGGTCAACTCAAAGTCGGCGACTGATCTCTCCCCCATTGCAGTGCGCTCAAAGGCCGGCATCATGCCGGCCTTTGTCGTCGCTGCCGGGGCCCGGTACCGGCTGCCATCGGACAATACCCGGTTCGCGTGCCGAAGCTGGATGAAACCCCAAAACAGGGGTCAGCGGTCATTCCGGAAGTTTTTCGGGATTCAGTCATGAATCGTAGAGCAGCATCCGCTGGATCCGGCGACGGGCGTCCATCCAGAATAGCTTATTTAAAACAAATGGTTATTACGCACTCGCACCGCTTAGCCAGCCAGGTTGGGCGGTTCCAGTCCATCCGTAGCCGCCCTCATATTCAACGATTTATGCAGCCGGCCACATGCCGGCTTTTTGTTGGAAGTGCGGGCTGACAACAGTGGCGGGGGGACGATCGTTCATCAATATGAGCGGTCCATCTGCAGAGAAACCTGGTATTTCAACTTTTTCCTATATATTGTGGTTTATATGTTTTACTTTCCAATATATTGTGATATATACCTTTTTGGCGTAGGTTCATGATGTCAATCAATGACCGATGTCATGGCTGACTGCCGAGAGCCGCCTGGCAGGCAGGTGGAGCTCATGCAATTACATGGAGGAGATCTGATATGAACCAGGTAGCACAACTTTTAAAGGAAAAACATGTTGTTGAGGTTGTTGTGTATATAGGCAAGGACCTCGGGGATGAACAACAGAACCTCGTGTTGTCCACGCTGGGAAAAAAAGATGGAATCATAGGGGCAGAATTCTGCCAGCCGCGAAACCATCTTGTGCTGGCAAAATATGACAGGGATATTTATTCGTCACAGGATGTATTGAAGAGCTTCAACTCGATGAATCTGGAAGCCAAACTGATCGGCCCGATATAGTCGCGTGTGCGAGGGGATTGCTTCCGGCGGCTGGACTGTGCTTGCACAACCGGTGCTGGCTGACTCAACGGGATCAGAATAGTGCTTGCCTCTACAGGCCCCATCCTGCGCCGAGCTTGCTATTTCTGTGTGTCGCGCCGGTATCGGGTGCAGGGACGCGCGCTGTTCACCATCGGGAGCAGTATTTGCCGTTGCAGACAGTATACCGGCGGCAAATGACTGGTGCACTTCATCCTCGCTTCGTAGAGCCCACCGTACAGGGTTGCTGTTAAATTATGGAGGGATTTGTGAAGAAAAAATTATTTCTGGTCATGTTATCAATGGTACTTCTTCCCGGCACATCATCCGCAAAGAAACTGGACGGTGCCAGGCAGGCATCACAACCCGGACATGCAGTCCTTATTGATGCCAGGGGGGCCATGATCGGTGATGCACAATCCAATGTGAGTGAAGATTCCACCCGGGTGTACTTTGAAGTAAATGAGCAGCACTACTCTGCATTGCTGGAGGACGACTGGTTTCATGGTTTTTATTTATATTATGACGGGCCTGACTGCACCGGCACTGCCTATGTCAGAAAACCGCAGGTCAGAAGCAGTCCCGTACCCCTGGAAGCGTTGCGTGACGGCATATTCTATGCAACGGACAGTGATGACCCGCAAAGAGTCACTCTGGTGTCGGTGTGGGAAGAGCTGGATGGAAAAAGCAATTGTGACCAGCTTACTGCGCTTCCCCCTATTGAGGTTTACCCGGCGGTCCCGATTGTTGACACTAATGTCTATGCAAAACCCTACCAGTTAAAACTGATTCTTGCCAAATGAGCCTTGCAGTGGCCTGACTTTTCCTGGGGATAACAGTCAGTGCCTGATCTTGCGAACAGTGTCATATCCGGGCAAGTTTGAAGGGTGATTATTATCAGGCAACAGAAGGAGGGTTGTTCTGCCCGTATATGCGGGAGCAACCGTTGATAACACAAGAACGAAATCCCATCCGTATGTTGAGATACTGTTTGATCCTGTCAGGGGCTGCGTCTGAATGGCGGCTGAAATGGCTGTTATGCTACTGTTCGTCTAAGCCGGTTGCGAAGGTTTGTATTACCTGCACATAAATACTGATCCATGTTCAATAGCTCTGGGTCACATAGAGACTCCGATCCGTTGAACGAATGCCTCGAGCGTCGTGAAGGAATCAACACATGTCCAACCCGGCAGATAAGCGTGACGGTTCCATTATGGGGAAGCTGTTGGGGATACTCTTTTCGCTCGTCTTTACTGTCATCCTGATTGAGCTGTTTTCGTTCCTGGCAACCAGGGCAAAACTGCTTACCTTCAATGAAACCCCGTGGTATACCATGCACCGCCACCTCGGGATGAACTGGCGTACTGATGATCAATCCTGGGGTGCCTGGCATGCCGCCCATGCCAAGGATCGGCATGTGACCGATTGCTATGATGTCACGTATCAATCAAACAATGTCGGCGCCAGGGATACCCGCGATTACGATGGTTCTCTGGCGGCTGATTCCATGGTTTTAATCGGCGACAGCTTTGCGGAAGGTTACGGTGTGGATATAGAGCAGACTTTTGCAAAACTGGTTGAACGGCAAACCGGTCGAACGGTCATGAATTTTGGTTCCGCTGGCCATATGGGTCCTGTGCAAGAGGACCTGATTTATCGCGAGCTGGCGAGCCGATTTCCGCACAACGAGCTGATTTACATGTTTTTGCCCGCCAATGATTTTACCGATAATGCGCCGCAGTCAATGCGCATGTTTGGTGATCGATACCGGCCCTATTACAAGAAATCCGATGATGGTTATACCGTGATATATCCTGAAGGGGCCGTTCGGGGCGCTCCCTATCCGGGCTCTGATGGGGACAATAGCCCAATCAAATATTTCGAGAGTTTTCTGGCGGGTTACACCTATACCTTCAATACCCTCAAAACGCTCAAGTATACAATTTCCAATATAGGCGATGATGGACTGAATGACAGATATTTCACCGATGATATAACTCTGGTCGATGGGGCCTTGTATTTTGTCAATCAGCTACTGTCCGGAGCGGAACATAAGAAAATTACCGTGATTGTGATACCTACTGTCCATGATATGGAAAACATATCACGGGGCCTCGACTATCACGATAAACACTGGTATACGGGACTCAGGCAAATCGTCGGCAAACATGATGCCAGGCTTATTGATCTGGCCATGTATATTCCTCAGGAAGACTACGAAAAATATTATTTACCGTGTGATGGTCATTGGAATCCCGAAGGAAATGCTTTTGCAGCCGAACGTTTTCTCATGGATACGCAACACGTGGTGACGAATGGCAGGCACGAAAATATCAGGGGACAGACAATGGTTCAGGCGCCAATAAACCAGTAGTATCATCAGACTGGTCCGGGGCCGGGATATCAATCGAGTCTGACCCCGTCGGCGTCACCAAACGAGACGGATCATACGTACTGCCATAGCATTGAGAAATCACGTCCAGAAACGGCAACGCTTCATCAGTCTGCTGACCAGGAATACCATGGCCCTGGTGCTGGCCGGTGGCCGTGGCACACGTCTGCACGAACTCACCCTGTGGCGAGCCAAGCCTGCTGTTCATTTCGGCGGCAATTTCCGCATTGTCGATTTCGCGCTGTCGAATGCGATCAATTCCGGTATACGTCGCATCGGGGTTATCACCAAGTACAAGGCACATTCGCTGGTCAGGCATTTGCGCGACGGCTGGTGCGGATTCAATCGCGTACTGGGTGAATTCGTCGATGTGCTGCCGGCATCGCAACGTATCGATGCCGGCTGGTACCGCGGCACCGCGGATGCAGTCTATCAGAACCTCGACATCATTCGTGACCACGATCCCGAATATGTACTCATTCTGTCGGGAGACCATATCTACAAGATGGACTATGGCCCCATGCTTGCCTTTCATGCGGAAAAGGAGGCGGATATCACCATCTCCTGCGTGGAGATCGGCGTTGCAGAAGCAGCCGGCGCCTACGGTGTATTGCAGGTCGACGAGAACGGCCGTGTGATCGCATTCGAGGAAAAACCGGCGACGCCAAGCGAGATACCCGGGCAGCCCGGGATCTGCCTGGCATCAATGGGAAACTACGTATTCAGGACAGACCTTCTCTACGGACTGCTGATCCAGGATGCGGACAACGCGGCATCGGAGCGTGATTTCGCCAGCAATATCCTCCATGAGGCCATTCGGAAGCACAAGGTATACGCCTATCCGTACCGTGATCCGGAAACGGGCAAATGCGCCTATTGGCGTGATGTCGGTACGCTGGACGCCTACTGGAAGGCAAACATCGAACTGCTGGATGTTACGCCGGAATTGAACCTGTACGACAATGAATGGCCGATTCATACCAATCAGCCACGGTTGCCGCCTGCCAAGTTCGTATTCAACAACGATGACCGCCGCGGGATGGCGGTGGACTCCATGGTATCGGGAGGCTGTGTCATATCCGGAGCGAAGCTGGACCGCGCGCTATTGTATTCCAGCGTCAAGGTCCATTCGTATGCACATATAGAAAAGAGCGTGGTGCTGCCCGAAGTCACCATAGGGCGCCACGCCGTCATCTCGCGTGCCATCATCGACCGCGGCTGCGTAATTCCGGAACGCATGGTGATCGGCGAAGACCATGAAGAAGACCGCGGGCGCGGCTTCCGGGTGACCGGGAACGGCATCGTGCTGGTCACGCCGGACATGCTTGGCCAGTCGATCCACACCATACGCTGACTGCTGCGGCGTACCCGCTTCCGCGGGGAGTCGGGGTGGGGCGCCAGACGATGCCAGGAGACGTGATGCCCTTCGCTGAAGTACCGAACGGAATGCGCATCTACTACGAGGAGCACGGCTCGGGGGAGCCCGTTCTCCTGCTGATGGGGACCGGCGCCGACCACACGTTCTGGGGTCCGCAGATCCCCGCGTACTCCGAGCACCACCGGACGATCATCGTCGACTCGCGCGGTACAGGGCAGAGCACCCGGCCGGACGACCCGACGACCTGCAGCGCCGCGGCGATGGCGGAGGACGCACGCGGCGTGCTCGACCACCTTGGCATCGAGCGCGTCCACCTGGGGGGTCTGTCCCTCGGCTCGGCCGTCGCGCAGGAGTTCGCGCTGCGCTGGCCGGAGCGGCTGCTCTCGCTCGCGCTGCACGGGACGTGGGGCCGCTCCGATGAGTGGTTCGTGCGCGCCATCGACACGCTGGAGGTGCCCGCCGCTCAGGGCGATGTCGGTCGCTACCTCTACTGGGCGTTGATGTGGGTGCTCAGCCCCCGTTTCCTCACCGAGCAGCCGGACGCGGTGGCCGAGATCACGCGGACATACCTGGATGAGAATCCCCATCCCCCGACGGGGCCGGGGATCATGAACCACACGCACGCCGACAAGGCGCACGATACGCTCGACCGCCTGCACACGATCCGCGTCCGCACGCTCGTCACGGCCGGCGAGATGGACTGGCTCGTGCCGCCGCGCTACGGCGAGGAGGTCGCGCGCCGCATCCCGGGCGCGCGCTATCACCTGTTCCGCGGCGACTTCTCAAGCCACTGCGCCTGCGTTGAGATGGCGGAGGAGTGGAACCGCGTGACGCTCGCTTTCCTGGCAGGCGACGATGTGGGAGACGTGCCCGGTCCATAAATGGGCCCGGATTCGATCGATTTTCGACAGGCACCGGTTTCCCGTTTCAATCGATTCTGACCCCGTTGATTCCATTAAAAAGTCCCCCTTGCGGGGGCTTAGTCATACATGGCTGATCAGCTGGCGAGTTTGCGGCGAAACATCGCAGCGCTCATGCGCAGCGCCGGGCCTTTTCCCTGTATCAGGGCGTGCAGGGCGGATATATCCACCCCGGGCATGAGGGTGATCCCGCGCCCTCTGTGGTCGAGGGCAACAGACATATCAGGACAGACGCAAATCGTGTCCCGTACCGGCAGAACCCGGCGCCCCTGCTGACGGCAGCCGACGCCCGCCCGCCTGCGCTGAAGTCGCCGTGTCAGCGGGTGCGGTAGCTGTAGTGGCAGGCCACGCATGCTTCGGTGATGCGCTGGTAGGCCTGCAGCGTTTTTTGCAGGTTACCCCCTCTGGCAACCTCGGCAAAGCGGATTGCGGCGCGGTGCAGTTCCCAGCCTATTTCCCGCATCTCCCTCGGCATGTACCGTCCGGGCCGCATGTCCACGTCCTGGTACTTGCTCAGTAGATTCCGGCCCATACCGGTCTCTGCAACCTCAGCGGCAGCGTTCAGGTTGTTTTCAGACAGGTTACGGTTGATATCATTCAATACCGCAAGATGATCGAGCATGTCTCCCTGCAGAATCTTGCGGGCATTTTCGGGCATCTCGACAAAGGTGCGCATATCGTTGAGCAGCGGATCAAGTGTTTCACCGCTGCCGTCAGCGCCGCCTTCCTTCAACTCGCCATGCACCGCAAGCGGGAATGACAGTACGGCCAGTGCTGCCAGCCGGAAAAGTTTCTTTCCCGCAGAGGGCGTATCAGATGCAGTTTGGACGGTGTTCATGATTACCCCTTATCCTGTTTTGCCAATGCTTCCAGAGCCGTGATCGGCGTATAACCCTGGCCGCTTACTCGATATCCCCTCTTGTTCGAATCACTGACCGACAGCGTCTAGCAGGTCGCAAAAATCCCATGGCAGCCGGGTGGTGTCTACATAATCGGATGATGTTCACTTTGAACACTGGCCCCCATGGTTGTCAAGGCAAGGAGGCAGGTAAGAACCCCGTGCCGCCTGCCGTTTGGCCGATCCGGATTGGTTATGCCGAATGACCCGTCAGCCTGCTGGCTTTTGATGATGAGATCCAGGGCAGCCGGTACGGACGGTAATTTCCCGAGATCGAGCAGGTGCGCACAAAATACCAGCTCGGCGAGCACATCGATGGCGGACTCGCGCGTGGCCCATCCGATGGCTTTGTCTATCAGGCGTGCATAATAATCGAGTTGTGCAGCCATGACAGGTGGCGGTCGGATTGCGCCGAAATCCGTAAGGGCGATGATCTCGTGGGTGATGCGGTATATAAGCTGTATCGTGGCTTGCGGGTTTCCACTGGAAGCAGGTTCCTCATTAAAATAGTCAAGCAGGGAGTGCGTCTGCGGGTCCTGTTGCAACGAACTGTTGTTGAGCAGGAAGCTTGCCGAAGGAACCGGCGCGTAGCCAAGTCGTTCCAGATACACGGCTATCCAGAGTTGCATGGCATTCATTGGCTGGTGCAGGTGACGCTGGTGGGCAACGAGATCATCAATGATAACGCGGTACGAGTCGGCATCGAGTCCCATGCGGGCAACAATGTACGCCAGAGGCGGATAGGTGAGCGAGGCCCAGTCCTGCTGCAGATGAATGTGCATTTCCAGGTTATCGTCATCGAAGGACACGATGGCTTTGTGCCGTCTGTCTATTTCGCGCCGGTAAGCCTCATGCATGTTGTCGCTTTCGGCAATTGTGTTCAGCGCATAATAGAACATGATTTCCTCGACTACCTCCATGAGTTCATCGTCTGCGATGTTTGCAGGATGGGCACCGAGCCACTCCATGGCCCTGGCTATCGCATCACCAACGGCCTGAGTCCGGGATTCGGGGGGTGTTTCTGCTTTTATGCGCTGCACGCCCGTCGGTTCAACTGCGGTGACCGCGGTGGTTCCCAGGATCAATGTCAGTGCGGCAAGGGTGCGTCTCATGGCTCGGTCCGGGCGGAAGGCGGGATGATATCTTTAGAATGATAGGGGGCGGACCACCGTTTAGCCACCGTTTAGTGGTTTACGGGCGGCCGGGGAGGACAGGTAGGGACAGATTGCTAAAACCTATCTCAAAATTGTTATCCGGGTGTCCGTAATCAGGTGCGGAGCTTGTGAGGTGTGGTAGGACGGCGCCGCGCCGGGAATCAGCCAGTTTTCCTGTCCCGATCCGTTCCCCGCGGGGGCGCGGGTCCTGCGTACGCAGGACGTACCAGCGGAAAAAATGAATTTTACTAAGGAGTACATTAGTAAGATAGGTTCTAGAATACTTCTGCAAGAATGACGGCCATGGCGTGGTAAAACTCGTCGAAGGAATGCGGCTTGACAATGTAATCGTCAACCTCGTATTCGAATGCGGCGGCCCTGTCGCGCGGTTCATTGGAGGAGGTCAGCACAATAACCGGCAGGGACCGCAGAGCAGGATCTGCACGCAGTTCCTTCAGGAACTCAATGCCGCCCATTTTCGGGAGGTTCAGATCCAGCAATATCAGGGATGGAGCCGGCTCGATTTTCGGATAACCGTCACCGCGCAACATCCCCAATGCCTCCACGCCGGTACGTGCAACATAAAGCGGGTTGCCGATGTCGATTTTTTTCACTGCCCGCTGGACGGTCATTATATCCACCCGGTCATCTTCCACGAGCAATATTACGGCATCGTCGTCTTTATAGATCATTACGAGTTCCCCCGGGCACGTAATCAATGGGTAATATTACTGCTGTCCCCGCTTACTCCCTTCTCCCCTCCAGGGGGAGAAGGTCAGGATGAGGGGTGAGAAACGAAGTTTCTCACCCACGTGATTTATCAGCCCTCTCCCACTCATGGGAGAGGGGATACTATCCATGATGTCACCGATTACTTCCATATCTCCGGTCCGTTTACTGTCGCTGTAACCAGGCATATTCTGATACTTGCGCAAGATTAATAGGAAATAAGTGAGACAGCAGTAGAATAATTATGAACCTATCCCATAATCCCCCGCGGCCGCGGCCGCGGCCGCGACCGTGGCGATTTTGGTTCATGGCCAGGCGCGGTGAGCGTGGTGTAGCCAATGCTACATGAGCGAGCCGCAACAAAGCCATGGGGCAAAATCGCCCGGTCCCCAAGGGATTTCGGTCAGCAACGCGGCTCGCGCGGGATTATGAGATAGGTTCATGTATGTTACCTGTTCGTTCTGGCCGTAATTCAGCCCTGCTTCGGCCAGGTAAATCGAAACGTCGCGCCTCTGCCTTCTGCAGAATCCAGTGTTATCGAACCGCCATGATCCTGCACGATCTTCTTCACCAGTGCCAGTCCAATCCCGGTATTGCTGCCGACATCCCTTGCTTCCAGAGTCTGAAACATCATGAATGCCTTGTCATGATATTCCGGTGCAATGCCAGGCCCGTCGTCCGCCACGGTGAATTCATGGAACCGTCCCTGGTCGGCCGCCTTCACCCAAACATGACCCTGCCCGGCATTGTTGTGCTTGATGGCGTTCCCGATCAGGTTGGAGAATACCTGGTAGAGTTGCAATCGCCCGGTTTGCAAGACTGGCATATCCGTGGCGATGTCAATGACGAACCCGGGAGGCGGTGAGATTGAATCAATAATCTCTGCCAATAGATCGCCGACATCCACTTTCTCGATTGAACGTTCTGTCTGGCCGATGCGTGAGTATTCAAGCAGGCCCTCGATCAATTCGTGCATACGCTGTACACGGTCACGCAGCAGATCCAGTTGCTCGCGGGTTGCGAAAGTGAGTTTATCTTTCAGATCTTCCTGCAGCCAGGCGGCAAGATTTGCTATGCCTCTTAGCGGGGCCTTAAGGTCATGGGAGGTCACGTAGGCAAACTGCTCCAGTTCCTTTACATGTTTTTCAGCCTCGGCAGTGCGCAGCGCGACGCGCTCTTCCAGGGTCTCGTTGAGAGACTGCAGTTCCTTCTCGGTAGTAATACGCTCGTTAATCTCGTTGTTCAGCGCCTCGTTGACCTCCACCAGCTGCATCGTGCGCTCGGTAACGAGGTGCCTCACCCTTGCCGCCCTCCCCAGCAGTGTCAAAAGATATACAGTAAGCAGGGCCGTGAATGCCAGGCCGCCAGCAAGAATGGACCAGCCACGCCAGGGATCCGGCAGGTAATATCCGGGTATCGGGGTGCACGTCACCTCCCAGTGCCGATTCGTGACATCGATTAAGCGGCGATATGTCATGTTATCCTGTAAATATTCAGTCTGTGGAATATCTGCAGTGTGCGCATTGCGTTTTCTGGAAGCATGCCGGTAAAGGAAATCTCTCTTGCCATCGACAGATACCTCCTGGATGACTATGTCGATGCCGATCGGGCGGAGATTATCGAGGGCGCGCTCGATAATCGTACCGATGCGGAAGATTCCTGCTGCAAAGCCTCTCAACATCAGTTGTCGCTGTTCTATGGTGTCCGGAGAGTCATCCTCATCATCCTCAGCATTACCTTTATTTGACTCTTCCCTGTCATAGACAGGCAAACGAGCTGCGAATCCGAATTCCCCGGCACCACTCCCTTGTAGGGAAATTCTCGATGTAGCCTGCATTTCTCCCGCGTCCCTTGAATTTTGCAATGCATCCAGTATCACCGGGTCAGAGGCCAGATCAAGTCCCAGGACTTCCTTGTTGAGTTGATAGGGTTGCACAAAGAGTACGGGATAATACACCGGACGCTGCCCCGCACTTACCAGATCACCCGCCGGATTACGCTCGGTTATCCGGAACCTCGGAAAGCTGCCGCGGGCGTCTTGAACAAATGCGATGCGCTCTTCAGCCTTGACACGGGGGATCCATTCCAGGGCCGATATACTGCCGTAACGTTTCAATGCCGGACCCACGAACTTGCGGAAATCACGTCGACCGACCCATTGCGATGCGTCAAAGAAACTGCCGACATCCCGGACCACTCCAAGGGTGAGGTCGAGCTCACGCTGGATCATCAGGACACGGTCACTGGCATTGTTTTGAAATGCCTGAAGTACCCGTTGCCGCTCTCCGTCATTTACTACATCAAAGGCATGCCATGTTGCTGACACGCCTATCAACGCAACAAGCACTATTGGACTATAGCCTGCCCAACGGCTGGCGCCGCTGGCAGATGCCTTATCGGGTTTCGCCTGGATATGCCCTGGTGAGGAAACAGGCCAATTCATATTCGCATTTACCAGGAGCCTGTCGGACTCAGGATTAATCTACTGCGCTGATGGGAGAGCGGCCCAAATATCCCCGATTTCTCGTTGCACAGGTCCACTATGTGCCTCGAAATCGTGACCATTTGTTCATGTTCTCCCATCATGCTCGCTACGATTACCTAAATCCGACAGACTCCTGGGGAACCTCTCATTAATTCCCGACATCAATTCGCAAAAGTTCGCATCCTGCAATGAATCGTCAAAAAACCAGGGTTTTCGTGAGCCTGCAGCTGGAAACTGTCTGCGCAGACAACCGGCGAACACTCCGGTCAACCCAGTATTGCCGGATCAGGCGGATGGCGCTCGCTGATATTGCGGTTTACCTTGTCCAGAATGTTCCGAATAGTGTCCTCGATCTCCCAGTTGGCGATAATCGGTATATTTGCCTCCTCGGCCCTTTTCAGCAGAAAAGACTGCAGTTCCCATATTGCATCGATTTGTTCCAGATAACGGGATGAGTGGCGATCAGGTTGTTCGGAACTGCGCCATGAAAGTTGGTCCACCAGCCTTTGTTTGTTGGTGACCGCCAGCATGACGGGGACGCTAATTGCCTTCTTGCCGAATTCGGCCAGATTTATTTCAGTGGGCACGACATGGACACCATCGATAATAATATCATGCTGTTCCTTTGCCGCACGTGCAATCGTGGCATTCAGTGCCGATTCGACATTGGCGCACTGTGCAAGGAATCCGGCAATTACCTGGTTATCACCTGTTCTCTGGCCGTTCGGCATTTCCAGGGGCGGCAGGCCGCGCCAGGCATCAAAGCTTGAATAGCCAAGCGTTGGTACCAGGTGGGGCGGCAAATAACAGCGGATTATCTCCCGCATCATGTCTGTGGACTGGGTGCGGACCACACCCAGCCGGTAAGCCAGTTCTGTGCTGACGGTACTTTTTCCGGAGCCGGACGTCCCGCCCACGAGGATGATTAATGGCTCGCCGCTTATTTCGAAACGGCGTCTTGAAAGATAGTAGTTAGCGGTCCTGGATGAGCAATGCTCCTTGAGTGAGTGGTAGATGATTCGCCGTAATGCAGCGCTTTCTATCTCGGATTGGCCACTCTTTTTGATGGTTTCATGGACCCTTTGCGCAATATCGCTGGCGGACTCAGTGTCAATAGCACAGGCTTCCAGTGAACGGGTCAGCATCCCGACCGAAAAACGTCTTTTCCCCCTGTCGCTGATGACGGTGAGTGCCGTTTTGTGTTCGGCCCCGGTTTCATAGTTACCCCGGATCTTCGGGCCAAATTCCCTGCCAAGTTGTGCCGCCACGATGGCTTTAAGCGCCGGCGTGGTGACAATGTCGTTGTTTCCCAGGCTGTTGCGCACGGCCTGGGCGGTGGCGTAGGCATCCTGAAAGGACAGCCCCGCAGAGAGCAGCGATTGCACAAGGATTCCCCTGAGAAACGGCACCCCGTCCTCTCCCGGTTCCTTGATGACCATGATCTTCGCCATAATCGCCGGATCATACGCCAGAATTGTGATTTTCTGCGATACCGGTTTTCTGGATGCACAGACTCAATGGCAACCCGTCGTGCAACCATGCCGGACTTGCGCAGACGTGTTGGGCAAACTAATCTTGCACCTTTGCAACCAGGCTGCACAATGCCAGAACCTATCTCAAAATTATGGGATCGGACATTTCAGGATCATGTCCTGACTGTGCAGGTGAGGGCAGGACCGGCACCACGCCGGGAACAAGCCGGTTTTCCGGTCCCGATCCGCTCCCCGCGGGTGCGCGGGTCCTGCATATACAGGGCATAACAGCGGAAAAATGAATTTTGAGATAGGTTCTGGCTATTCTCCACACACCTTATGCCGATACCGTGTCCGATTCAGCTTTCTTTATTTCCCTGCTCACTATCGAATTGATAATCCCGTGGGCCCGGTCGCTGAAGGACAAGCGCAGTGCCGTGCGCGGCCTGAAAGACCGGCTGCGTTCCCGTTTCAACGCCTCGGTTATCGAAGTTGACTTTCAGGACAAATGGCAGCGGGCGGTAATAGCTGTCTGTATTATCGATAGCGACAGGCGCAAGCTGGAAGCGAACATGGCCAGGGTGCGTCAACTGTCCGGGGAGGCGCAGGACCTGCAGGTCATCGATATGCATCAGCAGTGGTTGTGAGGAAGTGCCGTGCCGCTTTTTCGCGACGGTTCCCATCACCCGGACAGCTCTCTGGCGAGACGTTGAGTTTGGCCCTGATTCAGGAGCCTAATGCAGCGCCAGGGTCGCATGGTCACCCAGTGCCTCGCGCATTTCCTGCAGCGTGGGGTAGCGGGCGTAGAAGGGGTAGTTGTAGGCGCCACCGCAGACAAGTTCGGGTGCATCCTTATGGCGTTCGCTGACTAGCGGCATCCGGTAGGTATGCATGTACCACAAGTCCGAGCTGTCGTCCGCCAGTCGGACCGGATTACCCGCGGCGGCCAGCAGGGTTCCGCCGGGCGGGTAACTGACATAGCGCGTCATGCCGGTAACCTTCACGATCCGGTAGCTGCCGGCGGGGATGGTTTGCGGTGTGTCCAGGATATCCCTCACTTCGAGTTCGCAGCGCGGCTCGTACTCGCTGGCGCCATACGACGTCATGCCGTCCTGGAAGGTGATGGTAGTCCGCCCGGGGACGATGACAACATCATGGTGCAGCGTGAATGTCCCGCCGGAGAGTGCGCTGAACAGCGCTTCGTCCGACCGGCCCGGTAAACCGGACTGACAGCCTGCGAGGGACAGCAGCGCAAGTATCGCCACCAGGACGTGGCGGCTCATACAGGGACTTTTCCCGGACGCGTATCGGCCACCGGTATGGCTGGCCGCAGTATGGGTTGTGCGGCGCCCGTTCATTTCATGTCATATCCTGTCTGTAAACCATTTCCGGCTCTCTGATATCGCTGGGCGTGCAACACGGTGCAAAACGGTCCCCGTTACGGGCAGAGCGGATATGATCCGTCCGGCTGCGATGAAAATCAATTGCCAAGGGGAAACCAGGCAAGGCGACGCCGCGGTTCTGTTTCTCGTTGCTACGCAGGTCTGTAACACCAGTCCCGCCCTGTTGCGCTCCCGCATGAGGGCCGGGAACCGGGATCAGATTGCCGGGACACCTTCATACTCACGGGTAAATCCACGGATGTTGGTCCCGGGGCGGCAGCGCCGCTCCGGCGCCGGTTATTCAGCCTGGCCTGCGATCCTCCAGATGCTGCGTGACTGTGTTCAGCAAGACCCTGATACTGACCGGCTTCCCCAGGTAATCGGTAACGCCTGCATGCAGGCATTCCTCGCGGTCTCCCGGCATCGTGAGCGCGGTGAGGGCGATTACCGGTATCTCCCTCGTCAGCGCATCGGACCGGATCTGTCGCGTTGCTTCCAGGCCGTCCATGTTCGGCATCTGGATGTCCATCAGGATCCGCTTTCTGGTTTGTTCAGCTTCGGCCGCAATCCCGGCAAGCCGGGATTCCTTCTCCACCAGTGTTTCGCTGACGACCTCGTCCAGAAGGTCAGTTGGTTCGCGGTCTATCCCGCGGACCTGCTTGTCGACGAATATATGTGGATTAACGCGAACCTGTTGATAGGAGGCCAGGGCCTTACGGTACTGGACACCCAGTTTCTGATGCGCCTGGTAAAATGCCTGCGTGGTGCTTTTTATCTCCGAGTCCGTTTCCAGCAGCCTCAGAAGCGCCTCGATTGCAGTCCTGGTTTTTCGTTCCTCGTCGTAAAACTGGTTCAGATACTTGTCGTAGAGTTCGGGTTCCTGACCTCGCAGCAGTATGTCCTTCCATTCCTGGACCTGTTTCTTGAAGTGAACTTGCGCCGACAGGCTGGTCGTCACGATCTGGTTTGCCCGGCGACTGACCTCCTCGGCGCTCCTGGTTGCCTCCCGGGAGGTGTGGAATGCATACAGCCCGACGGCCAGATTGACGGCCAGTATGATGCCCAGAGAGAGTACGAGTCGGGTTCGAATACGCATTGAGTGTACCGGTCCCGGCTGCCAGGTCGGTAATGCAATCTGTCGAATCATTGCAGGGAAAAACAGAACCGGAGCCAATTATACGCCGCAGCCCCCGCTATGGCCCCTGCCGGCCTGTGAAAATAGCCGCCGGCTCATAATCACGCCTGCTCCCCCTCATCCTCCTCCTCGGTCAGGGCGCCGGCGGCATGCGCCCTTTGCCGGGCTTCCGCCAGCCGTATTTTCGATCTCTGCGCCTTGCCTGCTGACTTCGCGGCCTGTTCGGTCAATGTATCCAGTTCGGTGGTCAGCTGCTCGATGGTGTCGGAATCCGCCGCCTCCCCGGCAATCTGCGCTTCGAGTTCCGCACGCTTTCCCACAACCGCCTCGGCAGCCGCCGCGGCTTCCCTGTCACGCAGTTCCGCCAGCTTGTCGGCATCGGCGAGTGTATCCAGGAGCTCGGCCATCTCGGCCGCATGGCCCTCTTCCGGTTCGGTATCAAGGTCGATGTCCTGGGCGGCGAGCACCAGGGCCACGATAGGCAGGGAGGCCAGAATGATCTCTAACGGCCCGCCGAAGGGTCCTTTCGGCTGGTTACCGCGCAGACGGAAGGGAAGGAATACCAGTGAGGCGTCGGATGAATATTCCGTCACCTTTTCGGGGTCCGCATCGATCACGATCTCGGGTTCCGCGGGGATACGCACTTCATCGAGCGTCCGGTGCAGTTCCTCGGCGGTGGCATCCGTGTCTTTCTTGCAGCATATACCGAGCAGTCTGATGCGCGCATTTTCCCATGGCTCGGTGCGCGTCATCAGGTAGGCAAGCAGCAGCATGAGGCGAGAGCTCGCATCGCCCCACCACCAGACATCGATACGCCTGTCTTCCGGTTCGACCGCATCGAGCGCCTCCCACTCCCTGTCCTTCCCGTCCAGAACGATGAGATTGCAGCCCAGACGGAATGCAGTCCTGAGATGCCGGCCATAGATCACTTCCGCGGCCCGTGCATCGTGTGCGGGAAGGTTTTCCAGCCAGTTGAGCAGGATGGTATTGACGCGCAGGGGCCCGATGCCGAAACCCTGTACCAGGCTATGTACACCGATATCGACACTGGGTGAAGCCATCACCAGGGGGAAGGCCTGCACCCCCGACTTTTTGATGTCTGCCGCGAGTTCCGCCTCCGCCTCCTCGCGAACTCGCATCACCTGCGCGCCCTGTCCCTCGATGATCTTCACGGCTGTCGTGAATCCGCTGTCACCCCCGAGCCAGGAGGCGAAGCGCAGGAGCTGTGCACGGCGGTGCGTGTCCTTGGAGAACAACAGCAGTACGGGACGCCAGTCGCGGGGGTGATCCGATTCGACGGCGGCGGCCAGCAGGTGCGCGCGCACCCGCTGCAGATGATAGGAACGGCGCCCGTCCGCCCAGCGCGACCGGGGGGCGGTGCGGCGCAGGTACTGGTAGACCGCGAACAGCAGGGCGATCGCCACCAGGCCGGCTTCCAGGTCGATGGCCAGCATCACGCCCAGGCAGCCCAGGGCGCCCAGCAGGCTGAGGTGCAGGTTGTGGAAGCGAAACCTGGGACGAAACGACGGACTCGCCGCGAGTGTCTCGAAGAATGTGGCGTAATTGATCAGGCCATAGGAGATCAAAAAGAACATCGATACAACGGGAGCGATGATGTTCAGCCTGCCTATGCCGATGGTGGCCAGCGCAATCACGCCGGTGAGCAGCACAGCCCGGCGCGGGTTCCCATGACGCCCCGCGGTCATTGCGAAAGGCAGCAGGAAGGGAAACAGGCGGTCATGTGCCAGGGACTGCAGGATTCTCGGCGCACCCAGAAACGAGGCCATGGCGGAGGACAGAGTGGCCGCGAAAACGCCCGCGATAATGAGAAAATTTATGCTGGCGACGTCGTACATGGAATGGTAGTCGCTCAACAGTTGTACGCGGGGCACGGCCGCCGCAAAAATGAGCGCGCAGAGGAAGTAGACGAGGACGGAGAGGCCGACTGCACTGAAGGTTCCCAGCGGCAGGCTCCTGCCGGGATCGCGGAGATCACCGGACATGCTGACGCCCTGCGTGAATCCGGTTACCGCGGGAAAGAAAAGCGCGAACAGGACCCAGAAACCGACGCCGTTCGGTGGTGCGGACCAGTTCTGCGCAAGCTGTGTGACGTCCGCTTTCTGCAGTCCGCCGATGAAAAAAGACAGCAGCGCGGCGGCCATGATGCCCATGACCAGATACTGGAACCGTGTCGCCCAGTCAGTGCCGAGCCAGGCGAAGACAAGCAGGAAACAGACTGCCGCGGCCGCAATCGCCTGTGGATGGCTGGCCGGACCCGCCGGCAGCAGCTCCGTCATGACCTCTCCGAAACCGATGCAGTAGAAGGCGACCGAAACCGACTGGGCGAGAAAAAGCACGATACCGATTGCGCCGCCGAACTCATGCCCGAGCGTGCGCGAGATCAGGTAGTAATCCCCGCCCTTTTTGACCTTGAGGTTGGTCGCGATGGCGGACAGCGAAAGGCTGGTCAGGATGGAGATGCCGTTCGCCAGCGCGATGATCACCAGTGCCCGACCCAGTCCGGCGGCCCCGACCACATAGCCCAGCCGCAGGAACAGGATGATGCCGAGGATCGTCAGGATGCTCGGCGTGAACACCCCGGCGAAGGTGCCGAGTTTGCCTGATGTCCCGTGAACGCTGCTGGTGCTCATGGCGATACCCTATAGACACAAGGTCCAGAACGATACAGGCTGATTTTCCATGACACCCCCAATCATACGCAAGGACCGTTAGAAAGGTGATGGAAAGACTGATTTATCTGCCTTCACAAGTTGCGGCTTCGCGTGCCGATTCCCGGGGTCGTTATTGATAATACATCCCATGCACTCATAGCCATCGATATTCGCAGCAAGTCGATGCAAAATCACGGCAAACCCAATACAATCGGATGGTCAGCGCCCGGTATGACTGTATCGTGTTCCATGAAAATCGCTCGAATCAAGTTCTATCAGCTGATGACCGATATACTGAGTCTGACCGACACGGGCTTGAGTTGATCCGGTGCAAGCAATGCTTGCCTGCCATGGTTTGCATTGGCAAGGCCGAGACTAGAGCTGAACAATCAGGATAACGATATCCATGTGAGCCATGAGTATTGGCCAGGCCTTGATGTGCGGATTCCCGTGAAGACGACCAGCACCTGATCTGGACAAAAAGGATATGCACCCGGAATCCAGAATGTACAGACCCGATATCGATGGGTTGCGCGCAATTGCCGTCCTTTCAGTCGTCCTGTTTCATGCCGGCCTGGAATCCTTCTCCGGTGGTTTCGTCGGTGTTGACGTATTCTTTGTGATATCCGGCTATCTGATTACCCGAAACATCCGCAATGACATCATTGCCGGCAGGTTCAGCTATTCGAACTTCTACCTGAGGCGGGTCCGTAGGCTTTTTCCTGCGCTGTTCTTCACCCTCGTGGTCACTGCTGTCCTGGGTTTCCTGCTGCTGTCACCGAGACTTCTTGAACAACTGGGAGAGTCCATTGTTTATGCGGCCGCCTCACTCTCGAATTTCTACTTCTGGAGTGAAACGGGTTACTTCGATACCTCGAGCAACCTCAAGCCACTGCTGCACTTCTGGTCGCTGGCGGTAGAGGAACAGTTCTACCTTGTCTGGCCCTCGCTGCTGCTCGGCCTGTTCTGGCTCAGAAGGCGATGGGCAGTAACCGGAACACTTGGCCTGCTCGCCATCCTGTCCCTGGCGCTCGGCGAACACTGGATGGCCATCGACCCGGAAGCCGTTTACTACCTCATGCCATTTCGCATTTTCGAATTCGCGATCGGCGCACTTTGTGTCTGGGCAGGGAATATTCCGGCAAGACTGAATGCGGCCAACGAGATAATTCTTGCCTGCGGACTCGGTGCCATTGCCTATGCGGTCTTTACCTATGACGAGTTGACAGCCTTTCCCGGACCAGGTGCCGTCATTCCCTGTCTGGGAGCCGCGCTGGTGATTTATTCGGGGCAGGCGAAATACACTGGATTCGTCCTGAGAAACAGGCTGGCGGCAGGCATCGGCCTGATATCCTATTCCCTGTACCTCATCCACTGGCCGGTACTGGTCTATTACAAGTACTGGAAGTTCGATGCCGTCAGCCAGTACGAGCAGGCCGGACTGGTCGTTGCAGCGCTGCTTTTTGCAATATTGATGTATAAATACATTGAGAAACCCTTCCGTTTCGGGTCACACGGAAAATACCAACTGCAACCGGCGGACTTCGGATTCAGGTGTGCCGTCCTGACGGCATTGATCGTGCTGCCCGCAGCACACACATGGGCGAATCTTGGCTGGAAATGGCGACTCAATGTCGACATTGACCGCCTCTCCGGGCAGATCACGAGGAACAACCACCACAACTGCACTGGCTACGACCATATCAGGATAAACGGGTATAGCTGTACCTTTGGCGCCAAGGCATCGAAACCGGATCATTTCGACATTGTTTTGCTGGGTGACAGTCACTCGAAACACTGGGTGCCGGGGCTGCACGAATTGTTCGCGGCTAACGGGATTTCTGCCTTGAATCTTGGCAAGGGCGGCATTCTGCCATTCCCGGGCGGAGTGACCTACACGAACTCAACCGCGGACAGGGAAGGGGCCGGCAGAAACAGAAAAATTCAGGACTACATCGAGAAAACCCGGCCTCATGTTGTCATGCTGTCGGCAAGATGGGCGCTTTATGCCAATACCGCCAGACCGGTGAACGAAGGCAAGGATCGGGTATTCTTCACATACGGCGATTATAATGCGCTGGACACACGCAGCTCGCTCAAGGCGCTGGAGCAGGCCCTGAGCGACACCATCAGCCGATACAAGACACTCGGGATACACACCGTCCTGCTGGGACAGGTGCCGCCCCTGGGGGGGGACGCGAGAGACTGCTTGAGCCGCCCGGACTATCTCGCGCTGGACAATACGATAGATCACTGCCTGACGTACTCAAGGCGCGAATCGCTCGATCGCCTGCGCCCGACGAACGACCTGTTGCTCGGACTGAAAGACAGATTCGGGTCATCCGTATCGTTATTTCTGCCGTCTGAATGGCTCTGCAAGGATGGCGAGCACTGCGATTTCATTTCGGGCAATGGCATTCTGTACAGGGACAGTGATCATCTAAGCAATTATGGTTCTGTGTGGCTGGCGCAAAAATATCTGCGCGGGCTGGTAAACATCGCCAGGGGAGGCACCGTACCGGACCCTTACGTCAACCATGCGTGGCAAACGCAGTCACCGTGGCAAGGAATCACAACGACCGGTGTCGGAGGCGGTTTTTACAAGCTGCGGAGCCGGATTTACGAACAGTAAATAAACCGATTCCAACCACGTTTTCATCCTGATTGATCCGCGGCACGGCAAAACACACCCTGCCGGTTATGATCCGGACAATCCGGCGTAATGCCTGTCATGAGCAGGCTCCCTGCAGGCCGGGCTGCAACAGCCGGTGGAGCGATTCAGGAAAGCCCGACGGACAAAGAGACGACGGCCAGTATGTCAACGCAGGCCGTCGTCGCAGTGCCGGGTCAGTCGATCCGTGATTAACCCCGCCAGGATATGGTACTGCTGTAATATTAGAATTTCATTATAAACAGATGCACCATTTTGTCACAGGCTGAAGAAATACCCGGGTCGGAGTCGATATATTCGCTGTTCACAAGTTAGGCTCCGCAGTCTGTATAATCGACTCCGGCCCCGTTTCAGCGGCGCACAAAACACACCCTGCCTGATGCAAGACAGGGTGTGCAGTGGCAAATGGTTATTAGGATTTACGGAGAGGTTTTGCCACTGACTGACACGATATCGGTGCTGAACGGCTTTGTATATTGTCCTTGAGTACAGGCCCGAGCGTCATGGGGGGGGGCGGGGTCGATTTATTCACTGTTCGCAAGCCACGGCATAAATCGACCCCGACCCCTTTATCCTTTTTACGCAGATGTATTAGTCTATATGAACAACAACGAGGCCGCTCATCAAAAGGTGACGAGCTGGCCGGAACCACAAGGGTGGATTATGAAATCAAGAATAACCGGGTTGATATCAGGGCTTTTGTGTGCGGGGTTGCTGCATACGGGGACGGTCCAGGCATGTGATCCCATCGAGGACGGCTGCCTGGGCTGTAATGATGACGAGCTTCCGGTTTGTCTGAACGAGTTTGTTGACGAGATATGCGTTGCCGGCGGCGGCCTTGAATACTGCAACCGCAGACGTGCATTCAAGGATGTTGAAAGACAGGTCACCCTGGATACGGGACGACACATGTCGCGTGTGCGGGCCATGGTCCGCAGCGCACATAAATATCAGACATTGAGACACAACCGCTGATGACCAGGGCATGCATTATTTCCATCATCATGGTCGCAGTGCTTGCCTGCGGTTTTTCCGCCAGGGCCGACTGGAGCGATTACCTTGACAGGTTGAAGGGCGCCGCCGGCGATGCCGGCGTCACGACTCCCGGGGCTGCGCTGAGCAATACCGAAATGGTCGACGGGCTCAAGGAGGCCCTGGAACAGGGGACACAATTCGCGGTCGACAGGCTGGGCAGGGATGACGGTTTCCTCGACAACAAGCAAGTCCGGATCCCCATGCCGAAAAGCCTGTCCTGGGTGGAAAAATCACTGCGCACCCTGGGCCAGGAAGACCTGGCCGACGAATTCATCGCCACCATGAACCATGCGGCCGAGCAGGCCGTTCCCGAGGCGACGGCCGTTTTCGGTGCGGCGATCAGGGAGATGACGGTGCAGGATGCGCAGGGCATTCTGAATGGACCGGACGATGCCGCGACCCGGTATTTTCGTACGCACACGGAAGCCGAGTTGACGGAAAAAATGCGCCCCATCGTGGCAGAGGCGACGGCGCACGCCGGGGTAACCTCGGCTTATAAAAACATGACGGCAGAGGCCGGGGGATTGACCAGCCTGGTCTCCGCCGACGCCGTGGATCTGGACGGCTATGTGACCGAAAAGACCCTGGACGGATTGTTCCTGATGGTTGCTACGGAGGAAAAGAAGATCCGCGAGAATCCCGCCGCACGGTCGACGGAGCTGCTCAAGAAGGTGTTCGGCAGCCAGTAGACCTCCAGGAGCTGGCGGAAGCCGAAGATAATCACGGGTCCGACGCGGCCTGATTCATCCACTGGCATACAGCTGGCATTTAGCGTCCCCGATAGGGGATCAGTAAACCCCTCGCCTTCAGGCGATGGATTAACCGGTATGCAAATGGTGTTTAGCAGGACATGGGTCCGCGGCATAAAGATATGCAGGCCGCACAGTCGAACCACACCATGGATTGTTAATGAGGCAGCGCTTTCGTGGCTGCGTGCACCGGTTTTGTTCACCGGTGCGCCAGACCGCCATGATGAAGCTCATCGCCTATTTCATCGAACAGACGGAGCGGGCGGTTTCCCGGGAGGTCCGTGTCGAGGATATCAAAGCACTGCCGGTCATGCGGCGCCTGCGCCGGATGGTCGAGAACAGCCTTGCATCCCAGTACCATGCATGGCTGTAAGGTATCGCGAGGATGCATTTCATGGAGAAGCAGGTAACACTGGTTCTTGGCAGCGGCACCGCCAGGGGTCTGGCACATATCGGTGTGATTCGTGTCCTCGAGGAATCGGGCTTCAGGGTATCGGCGGTAACAGGGACTTCCATGGGCGCGCTGGTCGGGGGGGTCTATGCCGCCGGCAAGCTGGACGGTTATACCGAGTGGGTCCGGTCGCTGACGAAAAAGGACATCCTCAGGTACCTGGATGTGGCGTTTCACGCCACCTCCGGCATCCTCAAGGGAGACCTGATTATCGAGGCCCTGCGGGATCTTGTCGGCGATGTTTCGATCGAGAACCTCCCCATACCGTTCATCGCCGTGGCAACCGACCTGAGCGCGAGGAAAGAGGTCTGGCTGACGAAAGGCAACCTGTTCGAGGCAATCCGGGCATCCATCGCGATTCCGGGTGTGTTTACCCCGCGGCGAGTCGCCGGTCGCTGGCTGGTCGATGGCGGCCTGCTGAATCCGGTGCCTGTCACCCCGGCCGCGCAGGTGCTGACCGGCATGACCATCGCCGTGGACGTGTCGGGCCCCCGGTCGGCGAATCCGCTGGGTGAGAGCGCCGCCAGGCACTATCAACAGCCTCCGCAATTACGTAAAAAAATCGACGAATTCCTGGAGTCGATACCAGGTCGACTGGGCATGGAATCACCTGCGGAGTCACCCGTGGCGTCTGATCGTCCGGCGCTTTCAGAGGTTCTGCTGAACTCCTTCGAAACGATGCAGGAAACACTTACCCGTTACAAACTGGCCGCCAACCCGCCGGATCTGCTGATTTCGATTCCGAAGAATATCTGCGCCGCCCATGAGTTTTTCCGGGCCTCGGAACTGATCGAGGCCGGGGCGTGGTGGGCGCGGCGGGCGCTTGAAACGGCTGCGATCTGAGTGTGATGCAGTTGCGTAGGGCGCAATAATATGGAATGCATTGCGTCGCTTGGACGCGTTATACGGTGCAATACGCTGCGCTATTGCACCCTACGCTGGCTGCGCTGGTTTGCGTGCCGTGTGATCAGGCTACCAGTAGGCCAGCAGGGTATCGCCTTCCATCCTGTGTTCGAACTCGGTCAGCGGACGGTTGCCGATTTCTATACATTCGCCGCTGGAGACATCAAAGGCCCAGTGATGCCTGGGGCACGTCAGGCGCGTGCCTTCCAGGGCCAGGTGCGGGATGTTGGTGACCTGGTGCGGGCAGCGGCTGTCATAGACGCGCAGCGTCCCGGTATCCCGGTAGATAAACAGGCTGCGTCCGTCACAATCGAGGTAGGTTATTTCGCCGGACGGCAGCTTGTCCAGGCTCGTGACGGTATGCCAGACGGGCTCAGCGAACAGGTTTTCCGGCCGAAACTCCGGTATGTCCATATCGAGCAGGATGTCGATGGCCCACACGATCTTCGCGAGGCCCAGGGTCGGGAAGGCCATGAGCAGCGCATCCAGCACCTCGTTGGGGTGTGCGCCGTTGCGCAGGGCGCGTGTCAGATACTGGCGAAAGCCCGCCTCGGTCTGGGCATCCACCTTGGTGATGACCGAAATCAGGTCGCGCGTACGGGTATCCAGATGCTTTCCCGCCTCCTTGAGAAATTTGAAATAGGGCGTGATGGCATCGGGGCGCGCGGCTATCAGATAATTCAGGGCATCACTCATGGGTATCTCCGGCTGCAGCAGGTTGGGATGGTGTAATACTAAGGAGCCCCCGTAAAATCCACAATACCGGGTTCCGCCGGGAAACATACCCCGTGTACTATTTCCTCCGTTCGCGGTCCGGGTCGGTAAGATCGGCCGCCATCCCGCGGCGATTCAATTTATCGGCGGGCTTGCCGCTATGCCAGGATCAGCCACGGCCGCCGGTCCGGTCTGGCGGTGGCAGGAGGCGGCGGCGTGTGCGGGTGCGGCTGGTCACGGCCTGAACGGCCGGCAGCCGGCAGGGGACAGGGGACAGGGGAGACGGGAATGATGAAACACGGACGCGGGTGTTCCGCAGGGAGCGGCAAGTGCGGGGAAACATGATTTTCAGGGCGTTGCGCGCAATCTCGGGTCAGGACAGCTTCGGACGCTGGCAGGTATTGCTGCTGGTGACGCTGGGCCTGGCACTGGTACTGCTCGCCGGCATCGTACTGCGCGCGCTCGGCGAGGCAGGCGGCTCCAACAGCTATGCCCTGCTTGCGGAGGCCTTTCTCAACGGCAGGCTGCATGTCGAGGGGTGTTTTGATTACGACTGCGCGACCTTCCAGGGAAAGACCTATGTCTTTTTCCCGCCCTTTCCCGCGCTGCTGATCACGCCTTTCATCGCCGTTTTCGGCAAGGGGTTTGCCGGATTCGTCCTGCTGGGGGCCTTGATGGGCGCTGCTGCCCTGTGGCTGTGGCGGCGCATCCTGGGGCATTACCTGGAGGAACGCGCCGATGTCTTCTGGTTCCTGCTCGCCATTGCTTTCGCCACCCCCCTGTATTACCTCATGCTGCGCGGTGACGGTGTGTGGTTTTTCGCCCAGATTACGGCATTCCTGCTGGTCACCGCCGCGCTTTACCAGACGCTGTTTGGCAGGCGCCTGTGGGTTGCCGGCCTGTTCATCGGCCTGGCCTTTCTGAGCCGCCAGCTGTCCCTGCTGTACCTGCCGTTTCTGTTTGCGCTGGTGCTGCGGGATGACGAGCCGCTGATCTCCTTTCAGAGAAAGCATATCGTACGCGTCCTGCAGCTCGGGCTTCCCGTGGCCGGTGCGGTACTCGTGTATCTGGTCTATAACTACGTCCGCTTCGGCGACCCCTTTGAAACCGGGTATACCTTTATGGTGGCGGCCGTCAGTGACAATCCCAACTTCATCGAGGCCCGGATGGCCGAGACCGGCCTGTTCTCGAAGGACTATTTCCTGTTCAATGTCCTGTACCTTTTCTTCCAGGGGCTGCACGTGGAGTTCGGCGGGCGCTACCTGATGCAGATAACCGGCGTCGATCCGCTCGGGACATCCATCATCGCCGCAAGCCCCTTCGTGCTGCTGCTGTTTTTCGCGCCCGCGCGACGCGAGCTCCTGATGGGGTTTTTCGTCATCGCCATGATTATATGCGTGCACCTGTTCTACCACTCGAACGGTTTTTCCCAGTACAACGCGCAACGTTATGCACTGGACTGGCTGCCGATAGCGTTCATGATTCTCGCCTGTTCGATAACGGCGCAGCGCTCAGCGATTTTCCGGCTGCTGGTCGCCTATGCCATGGCGCTCAATGTGGTCGCCGCGTTTGCACTTGCAATGGTACATGGCGCATGAGCAGCTGCCGGTGATGCGATGTCAGGGGTGTGCTCACCCCGTTGTCGCAATACCGGTCCCGGAGTGGTGCCGGCGTTATCCGGATGTACCGCAGGATGCCGGCGACCCGGTCCCGGCCCTTGCCACCCGGGCAGGTGCGGCGCAATATGCAGGCGCTGTCGGCAAACAGTGTCAAGCAGTAAAGGAATGGATCCCTGCGGCCGATGATCCTGTATCAGGGGCCGGGCACCTGTCTGGATGCGGTTTGGTGCATGCGGGGTGATCGCTCAGTGTCCTGATACGGCGTCATTACAGTAATTACCATGCGAGCGGGGAGATTTGAAGAATGAGTGTTTCACTTCATGCAGCCGGAGGCGGACTGGAAGGAGTGCGTATGCATACGCAAAGCGACCCTTGTCCCTTGTGTGTCGATCTGGATGGAACCCTCATAAAATCCGACTTACTGGTGGAGTCCGTTTTCGCGTTGCTGAAGAAAAACCTGTTCTATGCCTTCCTGCTTCCCTCGTGGTTGCTGCAAGGCAAGGCCAATCTCAAGCAGCAGATCGCCACGCGGGTGGATCTCGATCCGGCGTTGCTCCCCTATAACGAGGAATTGCTTGACTATCTCCGGCATGAAAAGGAAAACGGCCGCCGGATAATCCTGGCGACGGCCACCAACACGAAGTTTGCGCAGCAGGTTGCCGCCCATCTGGGGTTGTTTGACGCTGTGCTTGCCAGCAGCGCCGACGTCAATTTATCGGGCAGGCGCAAGCTGGCGGCAATACAGGCGCATTTCGACGGCCAGCCTTTTGACTATGCCGGGAATGATTATCATGATCTGGCGGTCTGGCGCCATTCCCGCAAGGCGATCGTCGTATCCGCAAGCAGTGCCGTCAGGGCCCGGGCGGACCGGGTTGCCGAGGTTGTCCGGTTTTTCAACGGTGGCGACAGCATGGCAGGGCATCTGCGCGCGATGCGCCCGCACCAGTGGGCAAAGAATCTGCTCGTCTTTCTGCCGCTGCTTGCCGCCCACGAGGTGAGCGATACCCGCTTGATCATTCAGGCTGTCGGTGCGTTCCTGGCATTCAGTTTATGCGCATCCAGCGTATATCTGCTCAATGACCTGCTGGACCTGCCGCTGGACCGGCACCACCCGCGCAAGCGCAAACGGCCCTATGCCTCCGGTGCGGCGTCGGTGTTGCGCGGCGCAATGATCATGCCCGTTTTGCTGCTCGCCGCCCTGGGTGTTTCACTGCTGCTGCCCGGCGAGTTTCTCCTCGTCCTTATTGTCTATTATACCACCACGCTGCTCTATTCCCTGAAGCTGAAAAATGTCGTGCTCGTGGATGTGC
>Ga0210096_1000056_pt1 | contig 56042 bp, 20 predicted proteins | sample China_Galinas_PW_4_FD_184864 | JGI IMG/M metagenome (GOLD analysis project Ga0210096, IMG submission 184864) | Wetland microbial communities from San Francisco Bay, California, USA, that impact long-term carbon sequestration - China_Galinas_PWA_D2... | ecosystem: Environmental > Aquatic > Marine...
CCGCCATGTCCGATCCTTGGGCGCGGCTGCGCGTATCCGCGATCGCCCACTCTCCGATGGCGCCGGTCTCTGCGTACCGGCCTCGGGAGCGACGTCCGGATTCCTCTTCGCCGAGGCCCTTGGCTCCTCAGGCTCCGCCACCTTCATCGCTTCAGCTGATCGCATTGGCTTTGTTCGCCTGCCTCTTCGCAACTCACGCCTCGTCTGACTCCCCATCCCCATGACACACCGGATCATGGTGCTCGCCGCTCAGTTCGAGAGCTGGGTGCACCCCTTGGTCATCATGCTCACGGTTCCCCTGGCCATGGCCGGGGCCCTGCTCGGACTCTGGCTCACGGGACAGACCCTGAACATCTACAGTGAGATCGGGCTCATCATGCTGGTTGGCCTATCGGCCAAGAACGGTATCCCGATCGTGGAGCTCGCCAATCAGCTGCGGGACCAGGGACGGCAATTCCGCGAGGCCTTGCTGGAGGCCGCGGACGTGCGCCTCCGCCCCTCCTCATGACCGGCATTACCACGGCCGCGGGCTCTATCGCCCTGCTGCTCTCTTTTGGGGCCGGCACCGAGACGCGCATCGTCATCGGCACCGTGATCCTCTCCGGCGTGCTCGCCGCCGCTGCCAGTGCGCCAGTGGGTGTTGTCCCTGCCCAAGCGGCTGCGCTACCACCTTCACCATGACCCAAAGGCCCTCAATGCGGCCCTGCGCATCTTGGTCGATGAGATCGACGGCCACCTGCGCGCCCACTGCTCGGGAGCAGCACAGCCTTCTGTTGCCCGATTCCCGCGAGCTGCCATTTCTCCGGGCCAAGAGTTCGCCTCTCGGCACTTCCCTCCACCCGGATTGTCTCTAAAGCTCCCGATGTCGCCTTGCACGACACTCAGCAGCTCCTTGACAGGGGGCTCGCAGCGGAGGTACATTCGCGCATAAGCGGTTGGATTTCCTAATCCTTCTATCCTTTGAGAGGGAGCGGATGGGCCGAAAGTGCATCCATCTCGCTTTGGCGATTCTTGCGTCGTTCATCGCTCTCGTAGGGCCGGCTCAGTCCCAGATCGACCTGAATAACCTGGTGCTCGTGTCGCCGGGTGACGTGTCGGTCGTCTTGGGCCGCGGGCGTTTCGATCGCCGCTCCGGCAACTCCTTCTTCCCGCTCACGCTCACCAATCTCTCGGGCGCGACCTTGACGGCGCCGATCTACGTGGAGGTCTTGAGTCCGGTCACGTTGATCGATGCGGACGCCTTTGCCATCTCCGGCAACGGGCTGTACGTCATCGCTACGGACCTCGCCCCGGGTGCCGTGCACCAGCGCACCATGTCGATTGCGGGCCGTCCGCGCTTCACGCCGGCCTTCAACGTCTACGTCGCGGGTGCGCCGTCCCCCGGGGACGTGACGCCGCCGGTCCTCGCCGTCGAGTCGCCGGCCGACGGTGTGCTGACCAACGGAACACCCATCGAGGTCGCGGTGCGGGCGTCCGACGAGACCCAGCTCGCGGGCGTGGCGGTCAATGGCATCGCGGGCGTACCCGAAGCCGGGGATCCCGCGCTGTTCCGTGCCAGCATTCCTTTGGCCGAGGGCCCCAATCTCATCACCGCGACGGCCGTGGATGCCGCGGGCAACGAGGCATCGGCCTCGCTCACGGCGATCCTCGATACCCTTCATCCGACGCTGGTGGTCCTCAGTGCGCCCGACCTCGTTGCCGCGTCGCCCCTCGCTTTGCGCGTCCGGGCGACGGACCCGAACGGGATCGAGTCGGTCGCCTTCGACGGCATTCCGGCGTCACCCGATCCAGGCGCGACCGACGAGTACGTGGCGGAAGTGGCGCTCGATCCCGGCGTGAACGACGTAACCCTGAGCGCCACCGATCGCGCCGGCAACGTCACCCTGGTCGAGCATGGGGTCAGCTACGACGCGACGGCGCCGACGGTCCAGATTCTCGAGCCCGACGACGGCGCGGTGCTCGATCTGGCGGGCGTCAGTATTGTGGTGCGGGCTATCGACGACGTCGGGGTGGAAGGCCTGACCGTGAGCGGTCTCCCCGCGGTGCAGATCGGGCCGGAGACCTGGACCGCGGACCGAGTGCTAACCGAAGGGCCGAACGTGGTCCGTGCCGAGGCGACCGACCGGGTCGGCCGAACCGGCAGTGACGAGATCACGGTGACCTTCGAGCCGCCCGACCTGATCCCGCCCGTGGTGACCATCTCGAGCCCCAGTGACGGCGCGCGGGTGTTCGACGCCCAGATCGCCGTCGCCGGGACGGTCGACGACGACACCGCGACCGTCACGGTCAACGGCATCGCCGCGACGGTGACGAACGGGCAGTGGTCGGTGTCCGGCCTGCCCCTGGCCCTGGGGGCCAACGTCGTCACGGCCGTGGCCGAGGATACCGCGGGCAACGTCGGGCAGGTGAGCATCGGCGTGACCCGGGAGGCGGTCCAACTGACCGGCATCTCGGTGACGCCGTCGGGTCGGCGTTTCGACGCCGCCGATCTGCAGCTCGCGCTCACCGTAACGGCGGAGTTCAACGATGGCTCGAGTGTCGACGTCACCGCGGACCCGACGACCAGCTTCCAATCGGACAACCCCTTCGTCGCGAGCGTGGATGCCCAGGGTGTCGTGACCGCCCGGGGCAACGGCGAGGCCACCGTCACGGCGCGCCATCAGGGACTGCTCGACGTCGCACAGATCACGGTGGAGATCGGTGTCACCCTCGATGCCCTCGGCGCCAGCCCCGTCGAGATCATCCTGAGAAACCCCACCGCGAGCCGGCAGCTCGTGGTCGAGGGCCAGTTCTCCGACGGCACGACTCGAGACCTGACAGCGGCCTCTTCGGGGACCGCCTACGAAGCGACGCCGTCCGGCATCGTGTCGGTGGATCCGTCGGGGTTGGTCACGCCCCGCGCCAACGGTATGGCGATGGTCACGGCCAGCAACGCGGGAGTCAGCGCCGAGGTGGCCGCGATCGTCGACGTAAGCGCGGGCAACGGTTTCCTCCTGGGTGAGGCATACGACGATACCCTGGGCCTGCCCCTCGGCGGCGTGACCGCTACCCTGCTCGCGGACGGCGGCGGGCCGCTCGGGCCCGCGCCCGCGGTCGAGAGCGACGACCGCGGCCGCTTCGCCCTCGGGGGTCTGGAGGGGCCGGCCCATGTTGCTGTCACCCGGGACGGCTATACGCGGGTCGGGCGCCGCGAGGTCATTCCCCTCGGGACCGCCCGCACGCTGCTCGATGCGCGGCTGACCCCGCTCGACGCCCGCAGCAATACCATCCGCGCAGCGGTCGGGGGGCTGGCGACCGATACCGGCGGCGCACACGTGCTGATCGTGCCACCCGGGGCGCTGGCCGCGGATCTCGACCTGCGGCTGACCCCGGTCGGCAATCAGGGACTCATCGAGCGGCTGCCACACGGATGGTCGCCGGCCGCCGCCATCGACCTCCATCCCGCCGGGATCGAGATGGGGCAGGCTGCGACCCTGCGGCTGCCCAACGCCTTGAACCTGCCGGCGGGGTCGACGCTCACCGCGGCCCAGTACAATCGGAACAGGGGTGCCTGGCTCGTCACGCAGCCGGCCACGGTCACCCAGGACGGGACGGCTATCGAGCTCGAAATCGCCCGGACCGATCAGTTCGTCGTGCTGCTGCCCGACGATCCTCCCGGTGCGCCGTCTGCTCAGACGCCCGGCGATGCCCTGACGGGTGTGGCGCCGGCGCCGCTGCCGGACATGTCCGCGGCAGCCGGCGAGGTCGTGCCACCCTCGGCGCCGGCCGGGCCGGACGCCCGGGCCCGGGGGCGGATAGCGCTGACGCCGGACGTGCCGATTCCGAGCGGCACGGCGGTGGTCGGTGGGGTGAGCGAGTTCTTCGACCTGCGCTCGGGCCTGCGTGCGGTACCGCCGCCATTCGAGCAGGACCTACTCCTGTACGCCCGTCCGCGCGGTGCATCGCTGTTGACGCGCTCGGCGGAGTTTCCGATCACGCCGTCCCAGGTCTACGGCATCGAGGAGCTCGATTACGGTCGCGTCACCATCGATGTCGGCGGGCGCGAGACGGCCGCGATCGGCAGCGTGCTCGACAACGTCGGGGGCGTCGTCGAGGACGGTGAGGCGGAGCTGGCGGTGCCTCCCGGAGCGACGCCTTTCGGCGTCGTCGTGGCCCTGCGCACCCTCGATGGCGTCGCGCTGCCGCTGTCCCTTCCCGCCGGGCTCGACGTGCTCGCGTTGCTCGAGGTGGAGCTGGGCGGTGCGTTCCTGAGCACGCCGGCGCTGCTGTCGATTCCCGATCCGGGCGGTGCCGGCGCGATCGTGCTGGCGCGGTTGTTTTCCGATCCCGCAGGCATCCCGCGACTCGCCCTGGTGGGGCTGGGCAAAGCGGAGGCAGGCCGCATCGTAGCCGACCCGGTGGTGGACGGCCTGTCGCTCGACGGTGTGACCCGTGGTGGCCGCTATGTCTTTCTGCGCACCGCACAGCCGTTGGCGCTGGTGGCCGGCACGGTGCGCGGCCCGGCCGGCTCTGCGGCCGAATCGGCACTGGTCACGGCAGACAGCAACCCCTTCGCCGACCTGACCGGGTCCGATGGCACCTTCACCATGGCAGGCGTGGCGGATGGGACCAACACCTTCGACGCCATGTCATTCGTCACCGGCGACGAGGCCGAGGCGACGATCGCCGTCGGCGGCGTGGGGACGGTCACGCCGCTCGATCTCGACCTCGAGGTGTCGGCGCCGCAGGTGGTGGCGACGACCCCCGCGGACGGGGCCACGGACGTCCGCCTCAGCGCGTCCCTCAATGTGACCTTCTCCGAGCCCATCGATCCTCTCTCGATCGATCCCGCCAGCGTGATCCTCACGCAGGCGGATGGCACGCCGGTGGCTGTCAGCCGGGCACAGTCGTCCGACCGTCGCCGCGTGATCGTGACCCCGGATCTCGAGCTGTCGTCGTTGAGCGAATACCGCCTCACGGTGACGAGTGCCATCCGCGATCTTGGCGGCAATTCGCTGCCGGTGCCGGTCGAGATCGGCTTCACGACCATCGACACGACCAAGCCGCCGCAGCCCGAGGCGGGGCAGATCGTGGCCACTCTCCCCGACCAGGAAGGCATCCTGCAGGTCGTCTCGACCCAAGGCGCTGCGGCGCCCCGCACGGGTGTGACGGTCTCGAACCTGGATACCCAGGAGACGTTCACCGCGCTCTCGCAGGAAGACGGGTCCTTCCGTTTGAACGTCGGCGGCGCGATCGGGCAGGAACTGGCGTTAACCTTCCGCGACCCGGGTGGCCGCGAGACCACCGTTCGCATCGCCCAGCTCGAGGGCACCGATGGGACGGTCGGGCTGGGGGAGGCAGGGGGCAGTGCGACGGATTCGGAGGGTCGGATTGCATCGGTATTGCCTGGGGCGCTTTCGGAGCCGATGCTGCTCCGCATCGGCACCCACGACGCGGCCGACCGCCCGGCCTTGCCGCCAGGGTTTGATTACCTCGACAGCTTCGAGCTGACCCTCGATGGCGGTCGCCTGCGACGGATCGAGGGGCTGACGCTGGAGGAGAGCCAGGACCGCTTCCCGACCCAATTCGACGACGGGTTCCCGTTCGAGGCCCGGGGCACCCTGGTCGTGCCGCTCGACTTCATTGTCAACGGGACGCTGAAGTTCGAGGCGCGCGTGGAGGCCGAGGACGGGCATCGGACCGAGCTCGACGCGGCCACCCTGGTGGTTGGCACTGCGCCCGACGTCACGCCGCAGGAGGTGGCATCCGGCGAGCGCTTCCCGACCCTTTATTTGAACGCGCCGCTCGAATCGCTGCCGAATCAGCAGCTCGAGGTGACGGCCATCGCGCCGACGGCGCGGGTCGACCTGAACCTTCCGGGCCCGCCGTTGGCTGTCGACGCGCAGCTGTTCCTGGCGCGGGTGACGGAGCTGGCAGGGAGCCCGGTGCTGTCGGTGGTCGACCGGCTCGAGACCTTCGACGACGATGGTCAGACGCGGCTCAGGACGACGGGCCGGGATCTCCCCGGTGCGGCGCTTGGCGGCACCTATGTCGTCGTGCAATCGGCTCAGCCGCTGGTGGCCGTCACTGGTCGCAACACCGGCGCCGAGGCCACCGTCGCCCTCGGCGGCACGCCCTTCGTCTTCGAGACCCGTGGGCCGAACGGCGGCTTCCAGCTGCCGGTCGTCGCCGGCACGTCGTTCACCCTGGCCTTCCTGGACCCGACGACAGGGCTCGCGCGGGGCGAGGTCAGCGACACCGCCCCGTCCACCGGGCAACTGGACGTCGGCGAGCCGCTGGGTACGGCTGCGGGCACGCTGCTCGCCGATGCGCGCCCCGGCAGCGAGGCGCTGGTCGATATCGATGCCGACATCGTGATCGACTTCGATCAGCCCATCGATGCCGCCACGCTGTCCGACAATTTCCTGGTGACCGACGCCGCTGGCAAGCGCGTCTTCGGCCGTACGGCGCTGTCTCAAGACGACAGGCGGTTGGTCTTCACGCCCCTGCGCCGCTGGGGCTTCGGGCGCACGTATCGCTACACCGTCTCCCGCGGGCTGCTCGCCGAGACGGGTGCGCGCCTCGCGCAGCCGCTCCTGGAGACGTTCACCACCTTTGCGCCGGCCAGCTTGGCGGCGACGGCGACGGGCGTCGCGAAGGACGTCGCCGTGAGCGGCCACCTCGGCTTGTTGGCGACCGACGCGGGCCTCTCGGTGCTCGACGTCGGCCACGCCGACGCGCCGGTGGTGGTGAGCCAGGTGGCCCTCGCCGGCGGTGCCGGTGGCGTTGCGATGATCGATGCGCCGGCGTTCACCGATCGCAACGGCGACCCGGTCCCGGGGCCCATCGGCATCGTCGTCAGCGGAGACGAGGCCCATGGCGGGCGCCTCGGCCTCTATTCCCTGGCGGACCCGACCATGCCGGTGCTGCTGGGCAGCGCCGGGCTCTCGACGCCCCTCGGCGCCATCCCGGCAGCCGGCGTGCCCGACGGGCCGGGCACGCCCAACGCGGTGGTCGTCACGCCCGACACGCGGCGCGCATTCGTGGCAGTGCGGGGCATCGGCGTCGTCGGCGTCGATCTGCGGGAGGCCATCCCCGACGATCCGGCCCAGCCGGGGCGGGCCGTGGGTCCCCGCTCGCCGGCGGCAGAGCTTCCGAGCGCCAACGACGTGGCCTGGGTCAAGGATCAGGTGCTGGTCGCCGGCCCGTCGGGCCTCAGCGTGCTGGACGGCGAGACCTTGGCCCTGGTCGGCAGTGTCTCCACCTCGGGCGAGGCCCGGGGGGTCGACGTGCTCGCCGACTTCGAGCTGGACCTCGAAGGCGACGGCCGCGTGGATCCCGAGCGCGAGGTCCTCGATCTGGCCGTGGTGGCCAACGGGGTCGACGGCACGGTTCAGTATTTCGACCTGGGCGCCCCCGGCAGCCCGGCGCTGATCAGCGTCGCGCGCCTGCCCCATAGCGCCAACGGCGTCGCTCTGTCACGCAGCGAGCGGTTGGCCTACGTCGCGGGCGCCGCCAACGGCGTGGCACTCGTCGACCTGCTCGGGCCGATCAGCATTCAGCCCATCGATCTCGATCGGGACAATCGCGACGACCGCATCCTCGGGACAGCGAGCACGTCCGGTGCGTCCGCTCGCGTGGCGCCGGCGGTGTCGCGCGGTGTCGGCTTCGTGGCCGACGGTCCCGGGGGTCTGGCGGTGCTGCAGCTGACCCCGCCGCGGGTGGCCTTTGCGGAGCTGCGGCGGGATCCGATCGCGGGGCTCGAGGGTGACGACGAGCGGCTGGGGGATCCCGCGCGCGCGTATGTGACGGACTCGGCCATCGTGGTCGAGGTGGTGGCCGCGATCCCGCCGCAGACGGTGCTGTATCTGACCATCGACGAGCCGCGCCCGGCGGGGGTCGATCCCCTGCTGACGTTCTCCAACGGCTCGATCGGGGCCCGCCTCGAGCCGGGCGAGAACACGTTCCTGCTGCCGATCGCGGGCGACGGCGGCGGAACGGGTCGCAGCGCGAGGCTGCGCATCGAGGATGCCGCTGGTGCGACGATCGCGGAGCGGTCGGTGTCGCTGGTGCCACCCGACTTCCCGCCCGAGGCAGTGGCATCGCTGTTCGTGGTTCCCGACGAGTTGGTCATGCCCCCGGATCAGGCAAGCGGGCAGCTCTCCGTGGCCGGCGTGCTCGACGACGGCCGCATCGTCAACCTCACCGGTGCCCAGGCCGGAACCACCTACGATGTCGAGGACCCGGCGATTGCGACGGTTGACCCTGGCGGCGGGGTCACGGCCCTCGCGGCCGGCGCCACTCGCGTGGTGGCCCAGAACGGCCCGCTGGCGGCGAGCGGCAGCGTCGAGGTGCAAGGACCCGCTGCGATCACCGAGATCTCCGTCCTGCCGCAAGCGGCGACCCTGACGCTGGCGGGGGAGACCCTTCCGCTCGTGGTCACCGGGCGCCTCTCCTACGGCGCGCTGCAGGACATTACCGAGGGCTTCGGGGTGCAGTACGACACGAGCGACCCCACGGTGGTCACGGTCGATCCCCAGGGCGTCGTCAGCGCCGTAGGGGACGGTACCGCCACCATCACGATCACCTCTGACACCCTGGTCGCGACGGTGGCGGTCGCGGTGGAGCTGCGGACGCCGCCGGTGGTCTCGGGGATCGAGCTCTCGCCGCTCACCGACGTCTTCAGCGACGTGGGCAGCATCCTGCTTGAGGCACGCCTGGCCGGCACCGGATCCCTCGAGGGCCTCGCGGTCACCTTCACGCCCCAGGGGCTCGGCGGCGCACCGATTACGGTCACCAGCGAGGTCGGCGGCGTCGCGGCGGGGATGCTCGAGGGGCTCGTGATCGCAGGTACCGGGTCGGTGACGGCGTCGGTGGTCGATCCCGACAGCGGGCTGCCCTTGAGCGACACCCAGGCCCTGACCGTGATCGCGGCCGGTGACGATCTCGAGCCGAACGACGATCACGCCAGTGCGGTGGTCGTGAACGGGGCCACCGTCTCCGGCAGCGTGGGCGGAAGCGACGGGGCAGACGTATTCGGTTACTCGAGCACTACCGATGCCACGCTGACCATCTCGCTCGAGCTGCCCGAGAGCGCTGACCCCGGGGCGATAGAGATTGTCGTCCGGGATGCGGGTGGCGCCGAGATGGCGCGCTTCACGCCGGCGGCGGCCGACGAGGTCTTCGAGCTCGATGTGCTCGCCGGTGACGTCACCGTCGGCGTCGAGTCCGCGGGCGCGCCCGTCGACTATCAGCTGATCACGGCGTTCAATGCGGCGCCCGTCACGATCACGTCGGTCGTGCCATCCAGCGGCGGGCGCGGCACGCTGGTGACCATCGCCGGCAGCGGCTTCAGCACCGAGCCCGCGGCAAACCTGGTGTTCTTCGGTGGGATCGGTGCCAAGGTGGTCGCCGCCTCGCGCAACGAGCTGCAGGCGTTGGTGCCGGCCGCCGCCGTGAACGGTCCGGTCGGCGTGACGGTGGGTGCTGGCTCGGCACTCGGCCCCGAGTTCGACGCTGGAAACGCCATTCCGCCCTCGGCGGAGCTGACCCCGCCCGACCCGGCGATGGCCCGGGTCGATCCGGTCTCCGGCGTCACGCTGATCGCCAATCGGCTGCTGGTGCGCTTCGATCCGGGGATCGACCGGTCCCAGGTCGAGACCCTCGCGGCCGGCTTCGGGGGCAGCGTCGTCGGCTACCTGCCCTCTTTCAACGACTACGAGCTCGAGTTCGGCGCCATCGCCACCGTGACCGGGATCCTCGAGGTGGGCGCACAGCTCGCGGCCCGGCCCGAGGTGCTCTCCACGGTGCCCAATCAGCTGCTGCCGTCGAATGGCATCGTGATCGTGCCCGACAGCGCCACCCGTCTCGATCTGCGGGATGGGGCGCAGTCGAGCAAGGGCCTGGCCTACGAGCTGATCGACGCCTACGACGCGCTCGAGGCGGTGCGCGTCCACGAGTCGTTCACCGATCCGACGAACCTCAAGTCGGTGCGGGTCGCGGTAGTGGACACCGGCTTCGACCCGATCGAGCTCGCGGGAGAGTACACGCTCCCCGGCGGCAGCGTCCCCGTCAAGCTGCTCAACGCGGTGAACCCGGGCCCGAGCCCCAACGGCCTGATCCCCGTCAGCCCCGTCAACTCGGACCCCGGGGGTCACGGTACGCTGGCAACCGGCGTCATCGCGGCGCTGAACAATTTGACGGCATTCAACGGGTTGCTCGCCGGCACCTACCAGAAGGCGGAGATGCCGCGCTTCGAGGTGCTGGTGTACCGGTGCCAGACCGCTGCCAACCAGCGGCCCCTGTCAGGGGTGCTCGCGGCGCTGACCGACATCGCGAAGCGCAACAACATGGCCGGGCTGCACGTGGACGTGGTCAATCTCAGCTTCGGCGTGGTGTTCGGCTCGCCGGGAAATCTCTACCGCCAGACGCGCGCCGCGATGCAGCCGTCGCTGGCCGCCCTGGCGCCGCGCTCCCTGGTGGTGGCGGCGGCCAACAACCAGGGCGTCGAGGCGCGTTTCGATCTGCCCGCGGCCTTCGCCGCATCCATGCCCCATGTCGTGAGTGTCGGCGGTGTGGCGGTCGAGAATCGCGACGGCACCGGCGAGTTGGCCGACCGCCGGGCGATCTTCCGGGTCCCGCAGCAGCTGCCGGCGGGCTTCCCCGACGCACTGCAGTGCGAGTCGCGGAAGCGCGCCGGTTCCGGCTGCGGTCCTGAGGTGCTACTGGCTGCGGCCGGCGAGGACGTGCTGACGACCAACGCGCGGGTGATCGGCGGTCCCGGCCTGGTGCAGGTGAACGGCAACTCCTTTGCCGCGCCCATGGTGTCCGCGGCGGCGGCGATCCTGCAGTCCATCCGGCCAATGGCGCAGCCCTTCTTACCGCCGAAGGTCCGTCAGATCCTGATCGACACGGCGGACGACATCTCCTCCACCTGGGACCCGGGCGACATGCGGCGCCTGAACCTCCTGTCGGCGGTGCGCGCCGTGCTGTCGGCGGAGGACAAGCAGTTCATCTACGTCGCTGACCGAGAGGCGGACGACGATCCCACCGACGGCATCCCCGGCGGCAAGATCGTGGGCGTCGACGTCGACCCGATGACCGGAAGTCCGCTCCCCACGGCGAAGGAGAGTCTCACCAGCTTCATTCAGGGTGGCAGGACATTCCTCGGCACGCGCCCGGGTACGGTGCGCGTGTCGCCCGACGGCAACTACCTGTGGGCGATCGTCGAGGGCGATGCGGCGCGCGGCGACGGGGTTCTGGTGCTCGACACCCAGGCCCTGAAGCCCCTGGACTTCGTGGCCTTCTGCGGCGCGCGCTTCCCGGCGGTCTGCGGGGGGACGCTGCCCAAGCCGATACGCCTGACCTCGAGCCGGCCGGGGCTGGTGTTCAGCCTCGACGGACGGCTCGCGTATGCGGCGACGGGCACGCGCATCACCATCTTCAACGCGGTCAATCGCAGCGTGGTGCGCACCTGGGCTGACCTGCCGCCGCCCTACGACGCCCGGGCGTCAAGGATGAACGCGACGCCCCTCAGCCTGCGCGTCGGGGCGGCCGAGCTCCTGCTCAGCAGCCCGCTGCCGCCGGCGAACCGCATCGCGTCGACGCTTGGCGATCTCGCGCTGTCGCCCGACGGGCGGTTCCTCTACGCGGTGATCGAGACCGGCGGTGGGCTCGGGCGGCAGCCCGGCGGCCTGCAGGTGATCAACGTGGATCTCTATCGCGACGCCGATCCCTTAAAGCCCGGTCTGCAGAGTGACCTGTCCAATTACTTCAAGACGGGCACGCCCGCCATCATCGCGCTCAGCCAGCCGCCACCGAACTCGCCGATGCCGCAGATTCCCGAGGTGCTGTTCGGAGACGAGCCCAAGGCGGTGGCGGCCAGCCCCGACGGCAAGCGGGTCTACCTCGTGAACGGTGGCGTCAACTTCTTCCAGGGCCTGCCCCCCGATCGGCTCGATGTGAGTCGGTACATCAACATGTTTGGCCTGTCGATGATGGGCGCCCAGGCCCTCGGCACGGCGGGCGGACTGGGCGGCATGATGGCGGGCCTGAACGGCTTCACCACCCAGACGCCGCAGCTCTTCCAGCAGCTGCAGGACGCCTTGATCGAGCAGATGAACGCCGGGCGCACCCTCGTCAGCGCCCAGGGCAACACCGATGTCTACTCCCATCCCGACGGCACCAAGCCGGTCGGCGCGTACATGGCTCCGCCCCCGGGCCCGGACCCGGCGCCCGAGGCAATTGCGCGCGAGTGGTCCTTCCCGGCCAACGTCGTGTTCGGCTGGAATCCCTCGCCCAGCGGGGGCGGCCGCATCATCAACCAGTTCAGCCTGAACGAGGTGTATGCCAGCCGCCCCTTCGATCTCGCCATCCGCCCCGACGGCGTGCGCGGCATTATGCCCTACTACCAGACGGGCAACGCCGGCGTGGTCGATCTGTTCCACCAGCTCAAGTTCCGCACCCTGCCCCCGGACGGCCCGAACCCCGGCCTCGCCAATGTGAGCGACGAGATGTTCCTCGGCGTCGTCGGCGTCACCCCGGCGCTCCGACTCGACAATCACCTCTGGCCCCGCCGCGGCGTCTTCAGGTCCTTCCGTCCCGGAGAAGACTTCCTGACCACGCTGCCGAGCCCCGACGAGGCGCTGCTCTTCACCTGGGATGCCGAGTATGCCCAGAACGGGCGCTTTGCCGTCATGAGCCACGTCGGCAGCGGAACGCCGCGTGACATGAGCCTCTTGCTGCCCGATTTCGAGAACGAGTTCGTCGAGGCGCGCCTGCCGCTGCTCGAGCTCGGCTATACGTACACCGGCGGCAACACCATCACAGCCCCCGACGGCACGACACATGCGGTGGGTGACCTGGTGACCTTCCCGCGGGGCGGCGGTGGCGTCACCATCATCGACGATCTGGCGATCGACGCCGACTTCACGGGCAACGTCCCGACAGTCTCCGACGTTCGCACGGGCATCCCCCGCGCCTATTACTCGCAGTTTCCCATCTGCAAGACCAACGCCCCCGATCTGCCCCTGTGCACGACCCCGGGGACCAAGGCCCTGCTCGGTTACGACACCGACACCCAGCAGGACCTTCGCTTCCATCGTCCGCGGGGCATTGCGGTGCAGCCTTTCGTCACTTTCGACAGCCCGCTGTTCGGCGATCACATCGGTCCCGGCGACGCGGTGCAGGTGCGCTGGCGCGACAGCCGCATCACCCACATCAGCTTCGCCTTCTATCAGTACGATCCGGCCACCGGCGATTTCGTTTTCCGCGGCGAGAGCAACGCCCCGCTTGCGCTGACCGCCGGGCAGCGCAGCCAGAAGGTCTTCAAGCAAGGCTTCTCCACGCTCTACAGACAGACCACGGGTTTCTTCGCCGTGGACACCCGGCGCTACCGGATCGAGGTGCGGGTGTGTCTGCCCGGGCAGGCCTGCAAGCGCGTGCCCCGGTTCGCGCGCGAGGACGTGTTCTCGACCAACCGTACCGAGGCAACCTTCGAGCAGCCGGCCTCGAGCCTGGCCTGCAACACCCACATCAGTGTGGCCCCGGATCCCCTCGAGATGCTGTTCGGAAGCCGCAAGCAGCTCTTCTATCGGATCACCCTGGGGGCGGGCGATGCGCTCAACAGTCACGTGGTGGTCGAGGTGGTCGAGGACCCGAACCTCGCGGACCTGGCGGTGGACATCACCCAACCGACCCTTCCGAGCTCCCTGGCCGGCGACCCGATCGTCAAGATTCTGCAGACCAGGCCCGCCGGCACGCGCTTCGCGAAGAACGACTTCGAGATTGATATCGCGTTCTCGACGGTCGCCTGTGGCCAGCAGACCAAGACGGTGCCGGTCAGGGTGATCTCCAACACCAAGCGTGGGCAGGACGAGATCGTGACCACCCTGATGTCCTTCCCCGACCTGGACAATGCCTGCGACGCCACGGCCGTCCAGGAAGGCTTGTTCCTGATTGCGCTTCGGCCGCGTCTGAAGGAGGCGCTGGGCTTCGATGCGCTGGTGCACACGCCTGCCCAGTTCCCGCCCGGGATCGCCATCATGCAGGAGTTTCCGAACGGCGCGCGCGTGGTGTACCAGGTTCTGCACAGCACCGCGGTTTCGGACCTCGACAGCACCACGGCCGACTCCGGCACCGGTAACCCGCAGGTATTCCAGCGAGGCCCGCGGCAGGGCCCGGCCCCGATATTCGATCCGCAGGCCGGCGACATCACCAACCGTGCTCAGTTGGTGGGGACGAACATCGATCTGGTGGTCTCGCAAGGCGACCAAAAGACCGCTCCGCCTGGAGCGCCGAGCGTATGCCGGAACCACACAGTGAAACCACCCAATCGGCCGAACCAGTTCGTTTTAAAATACATCTTCGGCGTCAACATGCAGGTGCAGCAGCTGGATCCGTGACGTGAAACGGTATCTCACAACGCTCGCCACACTGACGTTAGCGCTCGCCGCCGGGTTGCTCGCGCCCCTGGCGGGTGTACGCGCCGAAACGCTCACAGCCCTGGAGTTCGACATCCTCGGCCTGCAGCTCACCGTCGACCCCCCGACCCTCACCGTGCCGCGGGACATCCCGACCATTGTCGACACCGCCCTGACGCTCCCTGCGGGCGCCGGACCCAAGGCCGATGCGGCGCTCGAGGCGCTGCGGCGGGACACCCGGGTGCGCGCGCAGCTGCGTGGGCCGTCCATCGCACCCCAGGACATCGAGGTGCGGCCGGGCGACCCGATGCCCATTCCGCCCTTCGCGCGCGCCGGTGATTACGTCCTCGATGGGATCCGGCTGGTGCGGGGATCGGACACCGTGCTCACGGCCGCGCCGGACGCGGTGCCGATCCAGGTGATCAGCGAAGTGCTGGTTACCAGCGTGTCGTCGCGGCCCCTGGCGCTCGAGGAGATCCGCGAACGGGGAATCGTCATCGACGAGCGCAACTTCGACATCCGCGAATTCCAGCTCGCCCTGAACGTCGATGGCGCCGAGCTCAAGGTGAGCCTGCCGGTGGCGCTGCCGGGCCGCGAGCTGATCGACTTCCAGCGGGATGTGCCCGAGGCCATCGAGCGGCTCAAGCGCGTGAACGCCGAGCTGGCCGCGCGGCAGGTGGTGGAGCTGCCGCCGGACTTCGATCGCCCGGGCCTCAATTTCTCGGTGGCGGCGATCCCCTTCATGCCCGCCGGGGAAGACGGCGACGCCCAGCCCTTCGGCGCCCCGCCGATCACCGGCCTCGTGGTCATCCCGGGGAATATCGCCTTCCTGAATCAGCTCTTCTCGGTGATGCTGACGGTGGCCAATGTGGCGCCCGACGGCTCCCTCCTGACGGTGCGGGATCTGAGGGCCGAGATCACCCTGCCCGCGGGTGAGGACCGGGTGCCCGGCAGCTTCGACGTGCCCGGCGACGATCCACTGCGACTCGCGCGGCTCGAGGGCGTCGGCGTGCAGCCGGTGATCGACGTGCTCGATCCGGGCCCGGACGGAGCGCTCGGCACCGCCGACGATGGCTCGGTGATCGCGCCGCAGGCCATGGGCGAGGGCGAGTTCCTGGTCGAGGGCCTGCGCGAGGGCTTCCATACCGTCGACATCGCCCTGTCGGGGACGCTCGACGGGCTGCCGTCGGGGCCCGTCGAGATCCAGGGCGCCGCGGTCGGTGCAGTGTTGGTGCGCGATCCGACCTTCGACATCACCCTGGCCCATCCGCGCACCATCCGGGCGGGCGAGCCCTACGATCTCTACGCGACCATCACCAACACCTCGACCGGTCCCGCAAACCTGGTCAGCGTCAGCCTGGATCCGCGTGGCGTCTCCGGTGCGATTCTCGATCCCGGGAGCGAGAGCACGATCCTCATCGACACGCTGCTGCCGGGCGACTCGTTCACCCAGAGGTTCACGCTCATAGCCCAGAAGACGGGTCAGGTGACCGCGGCCTCCTTCAACAGCGAGCGCGGCGTGACAGGACGCTTCCAGCTGACCACCGGGGTGGTGGAGCGCGGCGTGCCCGCCTCGCCGAACACCATCGTGCTGCCCGAGACGGTGCGCTTCCTGCCCGATGGCCTGGTCAGCGCCGCCCTGCGCGTCCTCGGGCAGGGCTTCAGCATCGCCACCGCGCCTGCCGGGTCCTTGCCCGCCGGTGTCGCCTTCGTGCGGCGTCAGGCCATCGTCGACCGCGCCCTCGAGCTCGGAGAGGCTGGGCAGCGGGCCGGCTTTGGGGAGCCCGTGGTGGAGGTGCTGTACGATCTCCTGCTGGACTGGCTCGGCGATCGGCGCTTCGATCCGGGGTTCGACCAGCTGCTTCGGGTGACCAATGCCGGCGCGGCGTTGCTCGCGGAGTTCGGTGAGCAGTTCGCGGGCGAGGTCGCGGGCGGCGGCGCGGCCGCGTTCCTCGATGCCTTCACCGCGCAGACCGTGCCCCGCGACGGACACCTGGCCGCGATCGCCGGCGCGGCGACGGGGCCGGCGCCGGTCGAGCTGCGCATCTTCGACGCCGAGGGCAGGGGCGCCGGACCGGGATCCGACGCCGGCGAGCGCGATCTGCCGCAGGCCGATCTGGTGCCCATGTCCGCGGGACCGGGGCGTCTCGATCTCGCCCTGGTGGCCGCCCTCGAGTCTCCGGAGTACGTCGTCGAGGCGCGGGCGCTCGAGGATGCCAGCTTCGATCTCAGCCTCAGCGTGCCCGCGGGCGTCGGCGCGGCGGAGCTGCTCGAGTACGACGCCGTGGATCTCGATCGCGGCGGCCGCGCGCGGCTGCGCTATCGTCCGGGCGACGCCAACACCTTCGCGCTCGAGCTCGACAGCGACGGCGACGGCCTGTTCGAGGGCTCCCTGGACGCCATCTCGAGCCCGATCCTCGAATCGCCCCCGACGGTGCTGACGGTGCGCCAGCTCGAGTCCTACGACCTCGGCGAGCCCGGCAACGCCTTCGATCCGGCCACCTATGGGATCCTGGTGGCCGTGCTCTACGACAAGCCCGTCACGGAGGCGTCCGCCGCCGATCTCGAGTCCTACGAGATCGAGGCCAATCGCGCCCTCGGTGCGGTCCCGCAGCCGAGCGGGCGGCTCGTTTACCTCTACCTCGAGCGGCCGGTGGGTGCTCTGGTGGATCGCTCGATGACCATCTCGGACATCGTCGACGAGCGGGGCAATACGCTCTCCACAGTGACCCTGCCCATCGAGATGGCCCTCACCGACGGCGCGCATGTCTTCGGCCAGCTGCGGACCGCCACCGGTGATCCGGTCCCCGACGCGGTGCTCGACCTCACCATCGTCATCAGCTTCGACTTCGCCTTCGACGTGTCGAGGATCCGCACCGACGCGGACGGCAACTTCGACTTCGATTTCGTGCGTCGTATCGGTCGCTATTTCGCCCTGACCGCGCAGCATCCCCAGACCCTGGACTTCGCGACCCTGAACGCGACGGTCCGGGCGCCCGGTCAGGAGCTGCTGCTGTTTCCGACCTTCGGCGGACGGGGCACGGTGAAGGGTACCGTCACCGACGCCGCCGGCGACCCCGTCGCGGGCGCCCCGGTGTTCCTGAGCTCGGCCGAGCTGCGCGACGCGATCGGCGCCAACGCCGACGAAGCGGGCCGCTACACGATCACGAACGTGCCGGTGGGGCCGTTCACGGTGAGCGCGTACGATGCCCGTGGCGCCTTCGGCGAGTCGTCCGCGGTGCTGGCCGCGGGCGGCGAGACGGCGTTGGCGGACATCCAGCTGGTCCTCCAGAGTGCGGATCTCGGCAGGCTCGAGGGGCGCGTCTTCCTCGCCGATGGTGTCACCCCGGCCGAGGACTTCGCGCTCTACGTCGGCGGCTACGACCGGCGATCCGACACCGTCTCGGCGGTGGCCCAGACCCGGACCGGCGATGTGGGGGAGCTCGCGGTGGACGACCTCGTGGCTGGGACCTACGACGTGGTCGCCGTCGACCCGAGCGGGGCGCTGTTCGGCGTGGCGAAGGCCGAGGTCGTGGCGGGTGTCACCAGCTCCGTCGTGGTTGTGCTCGAGGACACCGGCGCCGTCGAGGGCATCGTCCGCGACGCGCAGGGTCAGCCGGTCGCGGGCGCGCTGGTGGCCGGCGGCGTGACCCTGGCCGAGACCGATGCCGACGGTCTCTTCCGCATTGAGGGCGTGCCCCCGGGGCCGCGTCTTATCCAGGCGGGCAACCCGCTGAACCGCCGCCGCGGCGCGACCGAGGTGACGGTGCTCTCGAATCAGACCGTGACCGCGGTCATCCAGCTCGAGGCCCGCGCGACCATCGAAGGGGTGGTCCGCGCTGCGAACGGCGATCCCGTGCCCCGCGCGACGGTGCGGATGGTGCTCAGCGGCGGCTTCAAGTTCGTGTTCGCGAACAACGCGGGGCGCTTCCGCTTTCCCGATCTGCCCCTCGGCAGCTATCTGCTGCAGGCGCCCGGTCCCGCCCAGGCGGGCTTGATCGAGCAGATGCAGCGGCGGGGCCAGAACCCCTGCGCCGCGTTCACGGCACTGCCACCCGATCCGCCTCCGGACCTCCAGTGCCAGGCGCAGGTGAGCCTGAGCGACACCAATGCCGCGCTGGCTGCCTATCAGAATGCCCTCGAGACGGCCTTCAGCGTCAGCGAGATGCTGCTGGCGGGGCCGCCCGAAGCGGATCTCTCGGGCGGCTTCGGCTGGCGCCGCGTGGACCTGCTGCAGGACAGCACCACGGTGTTCGCCGACATCGACTACCTGGCCCAAGGCCGGGTGTCCGGGGTGACCCTGGCCAGCACCGGGCTGCCGACGGCCGCTGCGGTTCGAGTCACCGCCATGGGGGTGGCGGCCAACGGTGGTCCCTCGATGAAGGAGATCGGGCGCGTCGAGACCGATCCCGTGCTCGGCGAGTTCACCTTCGACGGGGTCGCGCACTTCGATGACGATGCGTTCCTCAACACCGGGATCCGCAGCGGGCGTTTCGACCTGGAGGCGCTCAGCAGCTTCGAGGCGGGGCGTCCGACGTTCACCGGCGAGCTCAACGTCAATACGCCCAACCGCGACGGCATCGTGCTGCAGTTCCCGGCCGCGGCGGATTCTCGCGGCACCATCAGCGGCACCGTGCTACTGCCCGACGGCGTGACGCCCGCGCCGGCCGATGTGGAGGTCACCATCGATTTCGGCGATGGCATCACCGTGCTCACCGATGACGACGGACGCTTCGAGAGCACCTTCCCCATAGCGGCGAAGGTCTATGGCGTGACGGCGGAGGACCCCATCAGCGGACTGACCGGCCGGGCGCTGGCCAACGTGCTGCCGGGGGAGAACACCGACATCGAGCTCCGCCTCCTGGGGGTCGGCGATGTGCGCGTGGTCGTCAAGCGTCCCGATGGCACGCTGGTGGCGAACGCCCAGGTGGACCTCGTGCGCGGTACCTTCCCGGGCGACACGCTCGATGGCGCCACCGACGCCGACGGCGAGGTCCGCTTCGTCGACGTCACCGAGGGGCCCTTCGGGGTCATGGCGGAGGAGGCGGTCACCGGTCTCAAGGGCCGTGCCAGCGGCGAGATCCTGCGGGGCGAGGAGATCACCCTGGTCGTGGGTCTCGAGGGCGCCGGCGCGGTCACGGGCAGGTTCCTCACCGCCGATCGCGCGGACACCGTACCCAACGCCCAGGTGGTGCTGGTCTCGGGGAGCGTGAAGGCCTATACGAGCACCGATCAGGACGGACGCTTCGGCCTCGATGCGATCCCCGTGGGTGTCTTCAGCGTGGAGGCCACCGACCCGTTGACCGGCCGCATCGGCCGGGCCGAGGGCACGTTGTTCGCCCAGGGCGACCTGGTGGAGGTGACGCTGGTGCAGATCGGCCGCGGCGTGGTCGAGGGACGCGTGCTGCAGGGGGATGGCGTCACCTCGGTACCGGGTGCGCGAGTGCGCCTGGCGAGCAGCGGCGTCCTGCCCTTCAACCAGCAGGTGACGACCCGGGCCGATGGCACCTACGCCTTCGACGGCGTGCCCCTCGGGGCCTTCCACCTGAGCGCGCATGACGAGTTGACCCAGGCGCTCGGCGCGGCGGACGGTGCGATCGCCTTCGAAGGCGATCTCAAACAGATCGACGTCACCCTCTCGGGATTCGCCGACATCGCCGTGCAGGTGTTCGACCCGGCGGGTAGCCCTGCGTCGAACGCCGAGCTGCAGCTGGCCGGCCCGGACGACCGCGCAGCGGCCGTCGACCCCAACGGCGAGTTCCTGTTCGAGACCCTGCCCCTCGGCAACTATGGCATCACCGCGCGTTCCCTGGCGCAGCCGACCAATGGCGGCCGGGTCGAGGTCGTGCTCGACGAGCATGCCGAGGTCGTGGATGCGCGCATCGACCTGCGTGGAGTCGGCGAGGTGAGTGTCCAGGTGGTGGACGCGGCGGGGCTCGAGGTGGGCGGCGCCGAGGTCAATCTGAGCGCGCTGGGTACGTTGCCCAACGAGGCGCACCAGCCTTTCGGCACCCGGTTCACCGGCTTCACCGACACCGACGGCCGTATCGTTTTCCAGGAGGTGCCCCTGGGCGAGTTCCACGTCACCGCGGAGGCCGGTGCGGTGGCGGGCGTCAGCAACGGGGTGGTCGACGTGCCCGATGCCAGCATCGCGCTCCAGGTCACCCTGGGACCGAGTGGCACGGTGCACGGCCGCGTCATACTGCCCGACGGCTTCACGGCCGCGGCCGACGCCTTCGTAACCTTGCGCTTCCCGCCGCAGAACAGCCTGCAATCCGGCCTGCTGCAGGTGACCACCGATCTCAGCGGCACGTTCGAATTCATGGGCATCCCGTTTGGCAACGTGACCCTGGAGGCCTTCGAGCCGATCTCGGCGGGGGTCGGAGGGCGGACCGGGGTGCTCGATGCCACGACGCCGGATCTGGATTTCGGCGACGTCGTGCTGGATAACCTCTCGCCCCGGGTGGTAAGCGTCAGCCCCGTGGACGGCAGCAGCGAGGTGCCTGTCGATGTCACCCTCGAGATCGTCTTCAACGAGCCCGTCACGAACGTCCGCAGCGACCCGGGTGGCAACGTGGTTCTGACGGACGGGACCAGCCCCGTCGCGGCCAGTCACGTCCTGACCGACGGAGGCAGGCGCGTGCTGTTGACGCCGGCGCAGCCCCTGGCGAGCGATCGCCAGCACTCGCTAACGGTCCGGGGCGCGCCGCTCGGGCCGGCGGATGCGGTGGGTCTGCAGCTGCCCGACAGCTTCGTCAGCACGTTCCGCACCCGCGACGTCATCCCGCCGACCATCGCCGAGCAGAGTCCGGCGCCTGGCGGCGTCGACGTGCAGCCGGCCGAGACGGTGTTTATCCGGTTCTCGGAGGCCGTGGGGCCGGGGCTGACCATCGTCCTTCGCGACGGCGCCGAGCAGCCGGTGGCGGGGGATGTCGGAACCTCCCAGGGTGACACCGTCGCCACGTTCACGCCGCGGGAGCTCCTCGTGCCGAACACCGTCTACAGCGTCGAGCTCGACGGCGTCCACGATCTCGCGGGCAACCCCCTGGGCGGCCAACCCCTCGTGAGCCAGTTCTCGACCCTCGACACCGAGGCGCCCGTGATCACCTCGCTCGGGGTGCTGGGCACACCGATCGAAGGCCGACAGGTGACGCTGGCGCCGGTGCTGGGCTCGGCCGACGTGGTGCGCGTCGAGTACGGCCTTGGCGCCCTCGGCTCGAGCTCGGTCGGCACGGCCCCGTTCGTCCTACCGCTGTCGCTGCCCGACGGGATCGGCGTGATCCAGGTGAGCGCGATCGCGGTCGATGCCGCCGGCAACCGGTCGTCGCCCGCCCTGCTCGACATCGACGTGGCCGAGAACGGGCCCCCGGCGGTCTCGCTCACGGCCCTGGACTGCGCGAGCCCCATCGGCACCGCCCAAACCTGCCGCTTCGAGCTGTCGGCCACCGACGATGTGGCGCTCGACCGGCTGGTGTTCTCTACCCTGGGCCCCGGCAGCGCATCACAGACCGTCGACGGCAACGGCCTGCTGGCGCTGACCCGTGTGTTCGAGCTCACGGTGCCGGCGACGGCGCCCTCCGGAAGTACGCTGACGGTCCAGGGCAGCGCCGTCGACAGTCTCGGCCAGTCCGCGGTGCCCGCCTCGCTGCAGCTGCTGGTCGAGGACGGCATCGCACCCATCGCGTCGATCACGAGCCCGGTCAACGATGCCCAGGTGATCCCCGGAACCGACGTGCAGGTTCGGGTGCAGGCGACCGACGACGTCGGCGTCGCCGAGGTGACGCTGGACTGCAGCCCGCAGCTGCTCGGCTGCGAGACGCGTGCCGTCGCGGGACAACCGGCCGCGGCGTCCGAGGTCTTCACGGTCACGATCGCCGACACCCTGGCTGCGCCCGCCGCGGTGGGCTTGGGTGCCCGGGTCCGTGATGCCGCGGGCAATCTCTCCGCCGCGGCGGTGCGCACCCTCAGGATCGCGGACCTGGTGCCTCCCGAGGTGACGCAGCTCGTCCACCAGAACGGCACCGGCCGAGCGCTCCAGGGCCAGATGGTGCAGGTGCTGGCCAGTGCCGGCGACAACGTCGCCGTAGCGGGCATCGAGTTCCGCGCAGTGGGCGACGGTCTCGACACCGGTCCGTCCCTGGTTGCCGTTGCGCCACCGGCGTCCCCGGCCGGGCGCAGCTTCAGCTTCGAGGTGCCCCAGAGCGCGGCCAACGACAGCGTCATCGACGTGACGGCGAGCGCGCTCGACTCGGCGGGCAATCGCAGCACGGCGGCAACACTCGCCATCGATGTGGGCGACGTGGCGCCGCCCACGGTCGTCGTCCTGGAGCCGCCGGGCGGCACCGTGGTGGCGGCCGGTGACAGCGTCACGCTGCGCGTCAGCGCCGAGGACGACCTCGGCGTCGCGCGGATCGCCTACGAGACCACGGGCGTGCGTGACGACCTCGCCGAGACGCGCGACATCGTGCCGGCGACCACGCCGGCCGAGGCGACTTTCGTGGTCGATGTGCCACTCGATACCCCTGTGGGGGATCTCGTCATGGCGACGCGTGCCACCGATGCCGCCGGCAATCCGAGCGCCGACGCCGTAGTGAACGTTGGCGTGATCGACACCACCGCCCCGACGGTTGCGATCACGACGCCCGCGGGCGGCTCCTCGCACGATCCCCGTGGGATCCTCGGCGTCACCGTCGAGGCGAGCGACAACCTGGCGATCGATCAGCTCGCCCTGACCGCCAGCGGCGCCCGGGACCTCGATGCAGTGCGCGCCATCGCGCCCCCGTCGGCGACGGCCACCGGATCCTTCGACATCGACTTCCTGAACCCGCCGGCGACGGGCGCAGCGCTCCGGCTCGACGCAAGCGCTCGGGACACGAGCGGCAACCTCGCGACGGCAACGACGGTCGTCGTGGACATCCTCGATGTGGTGGCGCCGGCGGTGGTGCAGGTAACGCCCGCGAACGGGGACGTCGACGTCAGAGCCGACGCCGCCATGGTCCTCGCTTTCAGCGAACCGCTCGATCCCGCAAGCGTGACGGCCGACAGCGTCACCCTGGTCGCGAACGCGCCCGAGCCCCTCGTGTTTGCCTTCAACGAGGCCAACACGGCGCTGATTCTGTCACCCTCAGATGGTGCACTGACCTTGGGCGAGACCCATACGTTGACCGTGACGACCGGGGTGACCGACGCGGCCGGCAACGCACTCGAGGTCGCCTTCGTGTCGACCTTCACCACGGAGGTTCCCGATCAGACGCCGCCCGAGGTCGTGTCCGTCTCGCCGGCCGACGGCACGAGCGAGGTGGCCATCGGCACCGACGTCCTGGCGGTCTTCTCCGAGGCCCTGGACCCGGCGTCGGTGGACGACTCCAGCGTGGTCGTGAGCGTCGACGGCGTGGCGTTGGCCGGATTCCTCGAGACCCTGGACGGCGACACGACTGTGCGCTTCGTGCCGAGGGATACCCTGCCCTTGGCCGCGACGGTGACGATGACGATCGGGGTCGGGGTGACCGATCAGGCTGGCAATGGATTGGCGACGCCCTTCGTCTCGAGCTTCACGACGGGCTCGTTCGCCATCGTCCGGCCGCGCGACGGCAGCACGCTGCCCGAGCGGAGCACGGTCTTTGTCGAGGCCGCCGCCAGCGACGGGCTCGGCGTCGATCGCGTCGTGTTCACCTTGCTCGGCGAGGCGCTCGATCCCGTGGTTGGGCCGCCCTTCGCCGTCGTCTTCGAGACCCCGGCGGCTGCCGTGGTGCCGTCCCTGACCATTAGCGCAGCCGCATTCGGCGACGGCGTGCTGATCGCCGAGGACCAGGTAACGTTAGGCGTCGGCGTTGCCCTGTCGCTGGTGCCACGGGTACTCGGCGTACCACTCGACGCGAGCGCCGAGCTGCGCATCATCCTGACCTCGCCGCTCGCCGAGGATCTGGAAGTCGCGGTCTCGGCGGTGGATCCGGACATCGTGCTCGTGCCATCCCTCGTGCTCGTGCCGGCCGGTGAGACGTCCGCGACGGTGGTCGTGACCGGCCTCAGCCTGGCGGCCGGGGCCGACGCCGGGACCACGGCGGTCGAGGCCAGCTCGGATCTCGGCAGCGACGTGGCGATCGTCAGTGTCAGCGAGGTCGTCAGCGGTCGCGAGGTCACGTCGGTCGCCACTCCCGTGGGGACCCTGCTGCTGCCGCCACGCTCGGTGGGCCGCGTGTTCCTGCCCGAAGCCGGTGCCGCCACCATCGAGGTGGTGCTGCTCGATGCGCCTGCGGCCGCGGATACACCGGTCCTGATCACCTCGGACGCGCCGGGCATCGCCACCGTCGCAGGCACGCCGGTCATCGCCGCCGGCGCACGCACTGCGCAGCTCGACGTGACCACCGGTGCAGCGGGCCGGGCATTGCTGGTGCTGCGCGCTGGCGGCGAGGTGCGCGGTCTCACGGTGGTCTCGGGGACGCCCGATTCGACCGAGGTCGAGCCCGTCGTCGCGCCGGTCGTGGGCGTGCTCGTACGCGAGGCGCCTTCGGTGGGCAACATCGTGCTCGGCGCCGCCACGACCCGCGATGTGACCGTGACGCTCCTCGACGCGCCTGCGGCTGCCCCCACGCCGGTGGCGGCCGTCAGCTCGGACCCGGCGGTCGCCGATGTCACCGCCCCGCCCACGGTCTCCGCCGGCGCCCGCGACGTCACGCTGGAGATCACCACGGGCCTCGCGGGCAGCGCGACCCTGACCCTGACCGCCGGAGACACGGTGCGGAGCCTGAAGGTGTTCGTGGGTGCGCCGCCGGCGGAGGTTCTCCCGCCCGTGGTCGCACGCCCGGTCGGGTTGTTCCTGGCGGCGGCGCCTTCCGCCGGTCAGGTGGTGATCGGGGCGGGCCGGACCCAGTCCGTGACCCTGCCTTTGCTCGATGCACCGGCGAGCGTCGAGACGCCGGTGAGCGTCACCAGCAGCCATCCCACCGTGGCCGATGTGACCTCGCAACCGACGGTTGCCGCCGACAGTGCCGAGGTGACCCTCGACATCGTCACCGGGCTCGAGGGCACGGCGCTATTGACCCTATCCGTGGACACCACGGTCCGCACCCTCGAAGTCTTCGTCGGTACGCCGCCCACCGATGCCCTGGCACCCGCCGTCGCGGCGCCGGTGGGCATCCGGGTCCTGGGCGCGCCATCGCTCGGGCGTCTGCTTCTCGGCGAGTTCGACGCCCGCTCGATCGCCGTCAGGTTGCTCGACGCCACGCGGGCCGTGGACACGCCGGTGAGCGTCACCAGCAGCGATCCCAATGTCGCCGACGTCAGCACCCTCCCCGTGGTCCCGGCGGGCGCCAGGGACGCGGTTTTGTCCATCTTCACCGGCAGCCCGGGCACGGCGCGCCTGACGTTGCGGGCGGGCGATGCGCTGCGAGAGCTCGAGGTCCTGGTCGGCGCACCGCCGCCCGAGGCGGCGCCGCCCACGACGGCGCCCCCCGTGGGCATCGAGGTACAGCCATGAAACGACCAAACCCCCATCATTCCCACCGCGGAGACACTGCCATGAGAAGCATCGGTATCGCTCTCAGCCTGGCCTGCGCGTTGCTTCCGGGCTGGGGCCACGGGATGGATATCTGCGGCTGCGAAACCCACGCGGACAGCGCGCGCCACTTTCACAGCGCCGACCCCGGGACCTGGCCTGACGGCACGGTGCAGTCGGGCACCAGTATCACGATTCCCGTCCCCGAGGACGGCGTGCTCATCTTCGGCAGCTTCACCGTGGACAACACGCCTCAGGGGCAGAATGCGGTCGTCGGCTTCGCACCCAACGAGGCGAACGACGTGGTGACGCTGTTGGTCGCCGGTCACCTGACCGTCGCCAACTCGGACACGCTGCACGTGAACGGCTTCAACGGCTCTTCTGGCTCCAGCGGCAGCAACGGCGTCGGTGGACTGGCAGGGCCGGGCGGCTTTCCCGGCGGGGACGGCGCGTATCAGCTGGTGAACTTCGCGGCTGACGGCGGCGCCGGGCTTGGCCCAGGCGGGGGTAACGGTGCGACGTCCGATCCCCAGGCACCGGCCGGTCTCGGCCAGTTCGTGGGCATTCCCGAGCTGCTGCCGATGATCGGCGGGAACGGTGGCGGCGGGGGACGCTCGGACAGCGACGCTCTTGGGTGCTCCGGCGGGGGCGGCGGAGGGGGCGGGGGCCTCCTGGCGGCGGTCAACGGTACCGCGACCATTACCGGCGCCATTCGAGCCGACGGCGGGCGGGCCGGCGGCTATGGCAGCTTCGCGTGCGCGAGCAGCGGTGCCCCCGGCTCGGGGGGCGCAGTTCGTCTCGTGGCCAACACGATCACCGGAACCGGTGCGATCTACGCTCGGGGTGACACCGGGTTTCGCAACGATCAGGACGGACGGATCCGGCTGGAAGCGTTCAACAACGACCTCGCTGTCAATAGCACTACTCCCGTCGCCTCACGGACACCGGCACCGGGCCCGTTGTCCAACCCGCTGACAGCCACTGTGGCGATCACCACCGTGGACGGAGAGACGGTGTCGGTCGCCAACAATGCCCTGCTCGCGGAGAGGCCACAGGCCGTGTTCGGGCTCGTCGACGTGGTGCTCACCGCACCCGGGACCGTGGAGATCGACCTGGCCACCAGCGGCGTCCCCGCAGGCACCAACGTCGACGTCACGATCAAGCCGAGCCCGGGCGGCCTGCCCTTCGTCGAGACGGCGACCCTCGAGCCCATGCACTGTGACGGCGCCGGCAACTGCACCGCCACCGTCGTCGCCGACCGTAACGATGACGGTGCCGGTCTCCCGGCCGGACACTACGTCCTGGAGGCCCGGGCGACCTTCCAGGTCCCGTGACGACCGGTGGCAGGCGTGGCCGCCATGGCGCAGGAGGCGTCGGAGTTCTTTACGGCGCATCGGATTTCTTTACAGTTTTCTTCGGCTGGCGGCTTGAATGCGGCCGGGGGCGAGATCATCAACTCAGTGATCTTGAAACAGGTATTGAGCGGCGGCGCGCACCTTGCTTCGATAACGACAAATCCCCTTCAGGAGTTGCGGAAATGATGAAACTCGCCTCTTCGTTGATATTCGTCCTTTGCGGCTTCCTGGCGAGCCCCGTCGCGGCGACGCAGATCAGTCTCGATTCGCCGAACTTCTACAGCGACCCAAGCGTGACGGTGGCTCCGGACGGGAGCAGCGCCACCCTTGCCGAGGACTCCGTCCTCTTCGTTGTCTTGCTGAGCAACGACCCGGGGCTTGGTGACCCGGAGGTGATCATTGCCGCCCCCGGTGTCGAGCTCGCCTTCGAGCTCCTGTTCGACACCCCCGTCGGCAACCTGGATTTCTTTCAGGTCACCCTGTTCGACGCCGACGACCCCCTGGGCGCGTTTGCCGGCCCGCTCCCCGCCCCGCCCTTCGTGGTGGACCTCCCAGCGACCATCGTGGACGTGCTCGGGACCGGCTTTGTGATCGATTCGCCTGACCTGCCGGGGGGCGGTGGTCAGGTCTCGGGGACCGCCAGGATCGACCTGACGACCCTGGTGGGGACCACGCTTGGCCTCGAGTTCGCCCTCGGGGCCGATGTCGGTGACCCGAGCCTCGACTCGACGGTTACGATCTCCAACCTGCGGCTCCAGCAGATCCCAGTTCCCGGTACGGCCGTCCTGATGCTCGCCGGCCTCCTGGGCGGCCTCGCCGCGCACCGTGTTCTGCATAGATTTGGCCCGTTTGGGCCATTTGAATCGCCACCAGCGGATTGTATCCGAGGTTGGCCATGGTCTGGAGGTAGCTGGAGATGCGGCAATAGGCCTCGGCGTACTGGCGTGTTCGGAAGCAGCCCGAGATCTTCTGCTCGGCGCTCGCGCTAGCGCGCCGCCCCGTGTGGCCTTCCCCATCACCCAACAAGGTCGGCACCTGCAACGCGGATTACGGAGCTCAATACTGAGCCTGCATGTTCCCCTGTCAACGCTTAACCCCTGACCTTACGGTCAGCGGCCCATGATTCGGGGCCACGGTGGGTCGCTAGCCCTTCCGTGTGGAGGACTTTCACCTCCGATCGAGCGCCGGCTTCGTCCCGGCGCACTGGGTGTCACCTTCTTCGCAAAGCAACGCAGACGCAGGGAAGTGAACGTGTTCTCGGCTAATCCATGAATAATGCAGGCCAAAATGCTCTCCAATTTGCTTCATCGTACATTCCACAGCTCCCTGAGGAGCGATCTCGCAACCTCACCTTTCTCACCCATCTTCCCTTCCTCACGCGGAGTCGGACCACTTGACCTAGCGACTATTATAACGTACAATTGTACAAATGAGGATAATCGCTGACACGAATGCGTTCATTGCGGTTGCTCTGAACGAGCCGGAAAAAGACAACATAGTTCAACTCACAGAGGGCTGTGATCTCGCTGCCCCTGATGTCTTGCCGTTCGAAATTGGCAATACGCTAACTGCGATGATGAAAAAAGGCACTTTGCGCTCAGACGAAATTCTAACGTCGTGGGAAATTATTCGGCATATACCTGTTGAATTGAGACGCAGTGACATCAAATCCGCTTTGGACATAGCGATTCGATTTAATATCTATGCGTATGATGCATATTTTCTGGAATGCGCCGGCAATCTAAAATCCCCGTTGATCACACTAGACCAGGGCATGAGGCGAATTGCTCATGAAATTGGCATCACGGTCTTGGAGTAGGTACTATGAAAGTTTACACATATTCGGAAGCAAGACAACGGCTGTCTGAAGTGCTCAATATCGCAAGAACTGAAGAGGTCGTTATACGACGTAGAGGTGGAGAATCTTTTTCTATAACCTTCAAGAAAAGCTCAAAATCACCTTTTGATGTTCCAGGTATTGATACTCGAGCAACCACCAAAGATATTCTTGACGCAATCAAAGATTCAAGGTCAAGCAGTTGATCGATCGTACCGAATGTAGCTAGCTTTTTGACTTACCATCGCTGCTGGCCCAGAAATACGTGTTGTTCGGCCCTAAACCGTCCATTTGCCGCACTTCCCCGCAAACAGGCGAATGCTACAAAGCGAGCACCGACGACCTTCTTCGCTCTCTGCGCCAGCCGGCCCGATCGGGGACGCAGATCTCAAGCTCACGGACGAACGGGAGAAATGCGGGCTAGGCATCGTCTGCCTCTCGAATGCTCGACGCTGTGATGACTTCCGCGGGTCTTAGGACACGGTCCCCGCGGCGATAGCCGTTGCGCACCACTGCCAGGATGGTCCCTTCTTCGGCCTCTGCCGTCGCCCGGGTCTCGACCACCTTGCAGAGGCCGACCTCGGCATGGGCATCGGGAAACTCCAGCTTTTCCACCCCGCGCGCTTCGAGCAGGCGCGTGAGCTTTCTTTGAATGGCGCCGACGCTCTTGAGCCCGCGTTTCGCCGACTTGTCCAGGGTATTCGGGTCCAGGTTTTTGAACAGGTTCTCGAAGGCATCCAGGACAGCTGTTAACTCCAGAAACAGCTCGTTGTCGCTCTCCCGCGCATTGCGCTCACAGGCTTGCAGCTCGGCGGCCAGGCTGATTGCAGCCTGCTGGAGCTCGATCAGCTTGGCTCTGATCCGCTCTTTCTTCATGAAGGATCAACGCAGCAGCTTCAGTGCCGGCCCTTTATCATTCTCGACCGGCTCCGGCAGGAGATCCGCCGAGCTGGCGCAGGCGTCGAGAACGTGCTCGAATTCAGCCGCGCCACGCGCGATGGGATCGAACAGGGTCTTCTGCGCCTCGGCGATGGCTCGCGCCCCGTGGCGGCCTTCGCGCAATGCCGCCGCGACCTGCGCCAGGATGTCTCGCTTGGTGGCGGTGCGGTCCAGGGACAGGATGGCAAAGGGATTGCTCATGTCGTCTTCAGCTCCTCGAGATCGTCCTCGATTCTGAGGGTCAGGGGATGGGTTGCATCAACGAGACGGCAGCTCTCGTGGATCTCGATCAGGCCGCCCCGTTTCATAGTCGAGTCCGATGCCTGTATGTCTCGATACCAGAGCTCCATGGTCTCGAAAAAATACTCCCGGTTGTGCGGATCGTCCGAAAGCAGCACCAGCTTCGCCGCACGCAGGGGATTCTGTCGCTTGAAGGCCTTCTCGATGTCTTTCCCGAGACGCCGCTCCTCGATCGCATGCAAGTTGGTGCCCGCCAGCTCGGAGTCGGGAAAGATAGCCAGGGCGCGCTCCAGCAGCTTCTCGACCACCGCCGGATTCGACCCCCGATTCAGCAAGGCGACGGCCTTGATGGCCATGACGTGGGCCGTAGCCTCACGGAATTTCGGGGTGTCGATCCGGCCGCACAGTGCCTCCATGGCCTCGGCCAAGCCCTCGAAGAACGCCGACGGCTCGTCGGCGTAGGCCAAGTCGATGATTTCCTGCAACCGTTCGGGCTCGGCTTCGAGCAGCGGCAGGGCATCGAGAAAATGGCGTTTGATTTGCTGCTCGCCTCGGCGCGCTTTGGCCACACCGCAAGCAAGGGCGATGCGGTTTCGGCAGTAGCGGACGAGGTCATCCTCGGCCCCCCGCGGGATCGCCGCGAGGGCGCGCTCGTGCTCGCCCGCCTCCATCCACATCATGGCCGGTCCGGCGGCGCTGAAATAGGCACGAAGCTCCCGCAGGTCGACCCCTGTCTCGGGTGCTGGCCTGTTCTGGCTGCTCAGGAACGCGAAGATATCCCGGGCGAGCCCATAACCTATCGCGAAGCCGGGGGTACAGGGGTAGACGGGCGGCGGTGTCCCTTCCAGGGGGAGCTTCGAGAGCTGCCGAACGATGCGCGTCTCCACCCGCCAGATACCTTCGAGACGCCGTTCGATGCGACCCTCCTTGGCGTGGCGTCTCACCACCTCCCCCAGCCTCTCTTCCAGCCGCGCGCGCAGGGCGGTCCGATCGATAGTCGTCGGCGATACCTCGTGCACGGCCAGCGCATCCAGCAGGCCGTCGTCGTACACCGCCGTCAGCCACAGGCCGATGGCGGACTCCAGGTGGGCCGGGTCCCCCTCGGCGAGCTTGAGCCCCACCTTGGCGTGGAGTGCGAGTGTGGCTCGATCCGGCGGCCGGCCCAGGGGCGGCAGCAGCGCAGCCATCTCCTCGTACTGCGCCTGCTCCCACAGGGCCCTCAGCTGCTTGCAGGCCGCTTGCTCCTCGCAAGCCTTGAAGCGCGCGCTCTTTTCCGCCGGGTCGATTCTGCGGGCCATCCCCGCGATGACTCGGTAGGGATCCGGGCGACCTATGCGCTCGGCCTCGCGACAGGCCAAGGGGAGCAGCTGCTCCACCTGCTCCTCCAAGCCCTCGGGTGCGGTCTCGACCCTTTGCCATGCCGCGAGGGCGTCCAGGTACCGACCGACCGCGGCGAGCGCATAGCCCTGGCGGTATCGCGACAGGTCAGAAGCCGGTGGCTCGGCCGCGTACAGGGCGATGGCCTCGTCGAAGCGGCCGAGCTCCACCAGACAGTCGGCCTTTTTCTGAGCGAGCGCCGGATCGTGGCTGACGGCCAGCGCCTTGTCGTAGGCGGCGAGGCGCACTTGCGGGTCTTCGTCCTCCGCCACCGTTTCGAGGAGATTGGCTGCCTCGGCACGGGAGAGCTCGGCCCTCAAGGCCGCGATCCGCCCCTCGATCCATCCCTCGTGCTCAGTGGCGAGGGCCTTTTCGAACTGTTGCAGGGCCTCCCGAACGCGGCCCTTCTTCTCCAGCTTTCTGCCACGCTTGATCGCCTCCCGTCCCTCCAGGACGGCAATCTCGCGGACACACAGGTCGAGCTTGCGGGCGATCTCCCGGGCCTGAGCCTCGCTCGGCCCGAGGCGCAGTGCCGCCTCGAGATCACGTTTGGCCAGCGGAAAATTTCGTCTCTGGAAAAATCGTTCCCCGCTTTGAAGGGCCTGCTCGAGAAAGGGACCTTGTGACATGCTGGATCTAGCCATCTGCTTCTGGTTGGTCAGAGGGTGCTCGATTTTGTCGCAAAGCGCTTATTCGAGGGGGATCAGAACTTGCTCCCCGGCTAGCAAATCGCGTCCCGGGTTGAGGGCGATCAGCTCCGGGGCCCTGCTCGGCCGGCCCAGAAAGCGCTTCGCGAGCTCGCTCCAGTCATCGCCCGGCTCTACGCGGTAGCGAAACAACCGGCCCTGCGCACCCGGGGGGGTGATATGGCGGTACACCGCCTCCGCCTCGTCGAGGTCCGCTGCGATGCGCAGGACGCCGGTACCGCTATCATAGGGGCCGACCCCTGGATTTTGCGCAATCAGCACTGGATAGAGAAGCCCCCGCCCATAATAACGCTTGGCGACGGACCACAGGGTCTCGCCGGGGCGCCGATGGTGGTGGAGAACGCGCTTGGGCCCTGCTTCGACGGGCGCCGCGCTCTTGTCGGCCGTGGCTTCCTGGGCGAGGGGTGCGACGGTCATCGCAAGTCTACCAAGCTGGTCCCGGATCCCGAGCACGGGAGCGGCAATCTCGGAGGCCTTCTCGAAGGTCTTGGCTTGATCGGCGGCCAAGGTATCGAGCCGCTCCTCGATCACCCCGAGATGTCCGGCCAGGCGCTCGATCCCCCCGGCGACCGCCTCAACCGCGGCGCCCGTGGCGACCGGCTCCGGGCCCCGGGTCTTCGCCTGATCGAGCGACCGGACCGGCGGCTCGGCGGGTGGGTGATCGTCGGCAGGGAAATGCGTCACGAGTATCAGCGCGGCCAAGCCCACAACGGCGGCCAGCACGGGCCGGCCCCAACGCCGGCCGCTGCCAGCCCCACCCCGCAGCACGGCTTCTTCCAGACGACCGAGGGCGCGCTTCACCTCCGCCAAATCCTCCTGTACGGCAGGCGCCGGCTCTCCTTCGTGGAGCGCATCCAGGAGCGAGAAGCACTCCAGGTCGGCGTGACACTGAGGACAACGGATCGCGGTTTCTTCTACCCCGGCCTTGCCGCAGACGGGGCAATCGCTCACGCGACGGTCCGGCCGAGAGATCTCACCTGCGCACGCCCTTGAAGATGTGCAGCTCTTTCTTGTCCTGCTCGTGCAGTATCCGGTGGACCTCGGGCAGGATCTTCTGGCTCAGGCCCGTGAAGGTCTTGATGTCGCTCTTGACCAAGGCGTCTTGAAGGTCCCGCAGATACTTATCGAACCGTGGCGCCTTCGCAGGGTCCTTCTCCGCCACGACCTCTGCGGCATATTCCACACTCATGAGTATCCCCAGTGCCGGGTACTTGTCGGCCTCTCCGGTCGCCTTGTCCCGGGCGTCCAGAATTTCGTCCGCCGTTCCGGTCCGATTTCGGTTGCGGAAGGTTTCGATCCGCTTGGCCAGTTGCTCTTGTTGGCCCTTTGACAGCAGTGGCCCGAACTGTTCCAGCAGGCTGCTCAGATAGAAGAGATTCGACATGGGACTCTCCTCGCGCCGCACGAGATCGGTGGCCACCGCCAAGCGTCGCTCCGCGTCCCGACTGGCCTTGGGGTCTTCCGCTCCGGTTTCCGGATCTATGACTCCATTGATCGCGTGGGCGATCTCCCCGGATCGAAACAGGAAATCGTACTTGGTGAAGTACTGGTGGTCTTCGTCGTTGACCCGGCTAATGGCGTCTTCCAACTCCAGGAACAGCCGCTCGTCGGCATTGCCTCGGGACAGGGTTCGGCTCACGCTTACGTCGGGCCGATCCTTGAGGCTCGCGCTCACCCGGATGAGGTTGTCTTCGTCGATCTCGAAATCGAGCAGCACCTCGCGCACGTCCCTTCCCGGCCCCTCGCCGGCTCCGGGGTCGAAGCTCAGCCAGAGGTCGCCGATGGATTCCCGCTCCTCGTTGACCAGGTTGTAGAACCTGAAGTGGGCTAGCCGCTGCTCCGGGTGCATGAGCCGGAAGGCGCCTTGGGTCCTGAAGGGCAGGGGCATATTGCGCTCCACCAGCAGATGGTCGCTGCCGTCCTCCACCTCCAGGTAGTAGTCGTGGGAGGTGCTGTGCACTATGTCCACGACCCCACTGCCGGCCAGGTCCTGCGCCAGGTCGAAGCCGCAGGCCGTACAGACCTTGTCCGACTGCGCCACCTCGGCTCCGCAGGCCGGACACTCGTAGGCCTCCGAGAGCCGGTGCGCCAGGATGGCCGCCCCTTCGGCAATGGCGAGCAGCGGCCGCTGGTGCACCAGCACCTTGTCCGCGCCGAACAGCCCTTTCATCTTCTCCACCATGAGCGGGATGTAGGAGGACCCCCCGACCATCACCACCCGGTCGATCAGGTCCGGCTCGAACCGGATCGATGCGAGCACCTGCTCGGTGAGCGCGACCGCACGCTCGGCGAACGGTCCCAACAGCGCCTCGAAGCGCTCGCGGGTCAGCTCCACCTCCACGTCCAGGATGTCGCCGTCGGCATCCTTGAGCATCCCCAAGACCTCGATGACCGCTGACCTCTCCGTGCTCAGGCGTATCTTGGCCGCTTCAACGCCCTTTCGCAGGTCGCCAAGAAAGCGGTTCTTCTCCGTGGCGGGAAGCTGCTCGACCAGCTCTCGCAGGCTCGGAATCTCGTTCTCCTTCTCTGTCTCGAGGTAGACGTAGTCGGTGATGAGGTGGTCGATATCGTCGCCCCCCATCCACATATCGCCCCCTTTCCCCTGCTCGATGAACCGACCCTCGGCGATAGTAAGCACCGAGATATCGAAGGTGCCGCCCCCCATGTCGAATACCAGGACGGTTTCCGATTCCCCCTCGACCAAGGCATCGACCCCGAAGGCGATGGCCGCCGCGGTGGGCTCGGGCAGCAGACGTTGGACCTTGAGTCCGGCAATGGCCGCGGCCATTCGGGTGGCGCGCTTTTGCTTGTCGTTAAAATAGGCCGGGACAGTCACCACGGCGTGGGCCACCTCCTCGCCGAGCTGCGCCTCGCAGTCCTGCTTCAGCTTGGCGAGGATCTTCCCGGAGATCTGCTCTGGGCGATACTCCTCGCCGCCGAGTATCACCGCCAGGCTTTGCGCCGATCCCCCCGCCAGGGGCTTCACCTTGTAGGCGTAGCGATGGCCCTGCAGCAGCCGTTGCACTTCTTCGTCCTCGAAGCTCCGGCCCATCAGCCTCTTCACGGAGACCACGGTGTTTTCGGGGTCCTGAGCCATCCACTCGACGGCGTGCTTGCCCACGATCATCCCTCCGGAGCTGAGCAGCCCCTGTGCCTTGCGGTAGCCGACAACCGAGGGTGTCAGCAGATCGCCCTCGGCGTTGTGGAGGATATCCGTGTCGAGCCGTTTCAGCCCCACGGCCGAGTTGGTGGTGCCGAGATCGATACCGATTGCTTTTGCCATTCCTCGAGCCTCAAGACTTAAACTGATCCGGGAGGTCTCCGCGGCCTCCAAGACAGCGCGCTCGGCGGAGACCCGGTGGGGCAGAACGTCGGTTGTGACAAGACGACGATGCGGCAGTTGCCGACACTATGGGCAACCGGCATCCGACCGCAAGTCCGGGGGAGCGGAGGATAACAATATCTTGTAACCCACGTCACCCGGATCTCCCGGAATTCGGCCGGGGACGATGTGCGGGAGGAAGACCGGGGCAGACGATGGGACCTGTCGCCGCATCCGTGACAAGGAGCTGGCGAGACGCGAGCACACCAACGCTGGCTGGGTTGTGTCTCGGCTTTTTGCACCCGATAGAGCATCGGGGGGACGGGGAAGCCCGTGGCCGGTTTCCGGTCCGACCCTCTCAATCTGCCGATTGGTCCGCTTTGGCCGCCATTTCTCCGCGTTGAAGTCGCTCTCAGCCCCAGCTAGCGGCCCAAGCGGACACGCTCGGGCTCGCGCTTTTGGGGGGGTCCCAGAAGATGGATGTCCAATTCGTTCTTCAATTCGTTCTTTTTCATTCTTTCCGCCAGGTACCTCGACCAACAATCAACCGTCGACCATGACCACCTATTCCAACCTGGGTCATATCGTGACCCAACAAGAGCCGCGGTGAAAAAAACCGAGTCCAACTATCCGTGATGCCGAAAGGCGATGGGCACAAAGAGCTTCCAGCTGCTACAGCTGTTCAATCTGGATTTGGGCAGGTGGGCTGAGGTGCGCTGTGGCCGACGTAGCGGTCCCATTCTTCGCGGGTGAGCCGGCTGCGGGGCAGTCGGGTGCACGCCTCTGCGAGCAGGTCGCGAGGGTCGAGGGCGAAGACGATGAGAGCACCTCGTGCATCGGCGACCGCCAGGAACCGGGCACCGTTTGAAAGGGCGCGCGGGGTCATGTCGGAGGGATGGTCGAGTCGGGCGACCGGCAGCTGACTCTCGAGGTCCCACACGGCGGTCGCGCCCCGCCCGTCGTCGAGTGCGAGGAAACGGCCGTCCGCCGAGAAGGCCCCGAGGCGCCCGTCGAGTCCACGCACCGGGCCGCAACCGCGGTTCCCGAGGGCGCACAGACGGGTGCTCCGCTCAGTGGGGCGCCAGGCGAGGTATCGGCCCCGGGGCCCGAGCCGCGGCTCGCGGAGACCGAGGTCGTCCAGGGCGAGAGCGGGTGTGCCAGGGTCCCGCAGGTCGATCAGCGAGTAGCGGGATTGTTGGCGGTCGCCCCGCGTGCCGACCTGGACCCGCTCTTTCCGCATGGTCACCAGCCACCAGCCTTCGTCGCCAAGGACGAGGGTGACGGGCTCGCCCGCGACCAAATGGTCGAGGATCGGCTCACCGGTCTCGAGGTCCCAGACCCGGACCTTTGCCGTGTCTGCAGCGGCCAAGTGGCGTCCGTCTGGGCTCGTGGCAAGCAGGGCGCCGTCAGGGATATTGTCGATCTCCCGGCGGATGACCCCGTCGGCGGCGTTGCGAATCCGGACCCTGTCCCCGGCCGCATCGGCCAGGACGAGCGTTCCGCCGCCCGAGCTAGTCTCGGCTGCCGTCACCGCCGACGCTAGGGGTAGATCTTGCACCGGGCCGAGTGTGTCCGGCCGCCAGTGGCGCAGGCGCGGGGCTGACGGCGCGGGACCAGATGCGTTTGGGTCTGCGGGACCCACGACGCCGACCAGGTCCCCCTCGCCCGAGAGATGGAGGGCCAAGATCTCCCCTTGGTTGGAAAGCTCGATGCGACGACCGAACCGGTCGAGCCTCCAGACGCGGATGTCACCGAGCTGTCCGGCCGCGATCACCCACTCTCGTGCTGTGAACATCAGACGATTCACAGGCTGCCCCAGGTCGATGACGGCGCGGTGGTCGGTGCCCCGCTCGGCAATCTCGATCCTGGAGCTATCGGCGCGGGCAATCAGCCATGCCTGCGGGCCGGTGGCGATCAGGTCGGCTTCGCCGCCCAACCGAACGCCGGGGTGCTCTACCCCGCTAGGTACCTCGTGAACGTGAAAGTCCATTTCCGTGTCGCGTGCCTCGACCAGAAAGCCACCATCCGGACTGAATGCAAGGGCGCTGGAGCGACGCAGACCGATCGTCGGGCGGCGGCGCAGGCGCGTGTCGGCGCCTTGGCGGCCCTTCCGAATGCGCCAGACCCCGGCATCCAGACCGCCTGCGGCAAGGTAGCTCCCGTCGGGACTGAAGGCGAGGACGGAGCTGTTCGTGAGGCGTTGCTCGGGGTCGCCGACACGCTCACCGCTCGCGACATCCAGAAGCCTGACACCACCGAGGCGCCGGTTCACGGCCAAGAGACGGCCGTCCGGACTGAGCGCAAAACCGCGCCCATCGTGGAAGAAGCTGCCGAGCCTCTTGTCGCTTCCAATCTGCTGGACCTCGATCCGATCCAGGGTCGGGGCCAGGGCTAGGTAGTCTCCGTCTGCGCTCAAAGATAGGCCATGGTGGCTCCTTGGCCGGTTATCGGCAAGCAGAGTCTCGCCGCTCACCAGGTCCCAGCGCAGAATCCGGAGTCCGCCACCTCCCGCGGTCAGGATTCGGCCGTCCGTGCTCACCGCCAGGGCATAAGGGACCCCGCCGAGGTTGAAGCTGCGTAGCAGGGCGAGGTTGCCGCCGGCGGTGAGGCGCACAAGATCAGAAAGCGCGACTGACCGAGCGCCTCCTCGATCGCAGGCCAGAGGGCCGGGTTGGCCGAGAGGCTGGTCGCATCGCGAAAGACCCGTAGCGCCCGCAATCGGTACCAGGGTTTGGCGACACGGTGCAGGGCCCGCTGGATGGCCTCCGCGATCGGCCGATCCACCGCCTGGCTGTAAGAGATGAAGGCGTCATAGGCCATGCCGGGTCTCCGTACGCTCTTGGAAACATAGCAAATTCGACGCCTCGGAATGGCGACTAACCGCATTGGGATGTGCGACTGACGGGCCTGGGTTTCTTGCTTTGCGCAAACTTTCGGTTAGCGGATTGCCGCTTGGCAATGATCGGTTCGGGGCGGTAGTGAAACGAACGTTGAAGGTCACGGTGGGGCAAGTCAAACGAGATCAGCCGACGAAAACGCAGGATTGAAGCGTATATGAAGGGCTCTGACTTTTTTGGAACTATCCGCATGGACCAAGGATTCCCCGATCTTCGCCGGAAGCCTATCGCGTGTTGCTGCCCGGGATCACCTGTCCCCACCTCGCCAGCCGCTGTAGGCGATGAAAGTGGCGTTTCCGTCTCTGGGTGGCGATGTCGGTGTACAGCTGTGCCACCAGGCGGTGGAATCCGCGGCGTAGCGTTTCGGCGCTCATTTCGCTCGGCTCGAAGTTGAGGTCGAACAGGGTACAGCGCTCCCAGGCCAGCGGGTCGAGCAGGCGGCCCTGCTGCTCCAGCTGCCGATAGAAGGGGGTGCCAGGAAAGGGTGTGGGCAGGGTCACCTGGACATCGAAGGGCAGGGTCTCGTCCACCCATTCCAGAATCCGGTCGAAGATCTCCGGGCCCTGGCCATCGAGCCCGACGACAAAGCACGCATTGACGCGGATGCCCGCCGCCTGGATACGCTCGATCGCCTCCGTGTGATGGCCCAGCTGACGGCGTTTCCAATCGCGTCGTGTCTCCAGGCCTTTCAGGCCGAGCGTGTTGGGGCTCTCGAGACCGATGAGGACCTCCACGCAGCCCGCGTCATGCATCAGCTGCAATAGCGTTTCGTCTCGGTAGACGGACAGATCCGTCTCGGTGAACCAGCGCACTTTGCGCTTGGCCAGCTCGGGCAGCAGGCGGCGCCAATACAGCCGATTAACGAAGGAATTGTCGTCCGCCAGCTGGATGAACGGATGGGGCCAGAGCTCGCAGATGCGGTCCACCTCCGCCAGCACCCGCTCGGCAGGTTCTGCTTGTAGCAGCTGGTGAGCAATATCGAGCTGGCGCAAAAGGTGCAGCGCCAGGGACAGCCGCGACTGGTCTGTACGGTGACGCGGTTGTATCGCGCCATGTCCAGGAGCTCGTACGCGGGCATGGGCGAGCCGGCCAGGTCGAATTCCTGGGAGCGGCTATCGTATCTGGGCTTGAGCTGGCCCACCTCAGCATCCGCCACGATCTCCGGCCAGATCAGCTCGCCTTCACCGACCGCCGCGACCGCCCCATGTCGGGCCGGCTCGTCCGGGCAGGCGGTGACGTGAAGGCCGCCCATCACGACAGGGATGCCGGCTGCATGGTAGCGGTCGGCCAAGGCGTAGGCCTCAGCCACCTGGGCACTCAGGCTGGAGATGGCCACCAGGTCGAGGTCCACGGGGACGGGATCCAGCTGGCCGATCTCCTGCACCTCGAGATAGCGCCGCTCATGATGTGACGGTGTCATGCCCGCCAGGGTCAGCAGGCCCAGGCTGGGGAGGGAAGCGATCGCCTTGCTGTGCTCCACGAAGCCGGGCAGCGTCAGACCGAGCGCCAGCAGCTCTTCGTCGCAGGCGCGAATTCCGCTCATAGCGATGAATCCGATGCGCATCTCAAAGCCCTCCCAGGGTGAGCAGGCTCGCTCCGAGCAGGGCGAGTACGGGTGCGAAAAAGAGATGGCGGAAGGGCTTCTTCCAGACCGAGAGAAAGCAGACGGTCGGCATCAGTACCGCCCCGGCCAGAAACAACGGCGAGGCAAGGGCCGCCGCAGGCCCGGTCGGGCTGGTCATGGCGAAGGCCAGATTGAGCAAAGCAATGCCGAAGAAGCTGATGTGGCCCAGGCGGGCCATGCGGCGGGGCCAACCCGAGCCAGTCGTCTCGATGAAAGCGCAGACCCAGCAGGCTGCCAGAGACGAGTCCCAGAAAGATTCCGATCCACGCCGCGTGAATATGAAGCTGGCTCATCGTTCCTGTCTCCGATGGGATGGTTGGTGTTCCATTCGATACGGAGCGACAAATGTGCCAGGAATCGCGCTTGGCAATATTTAGATCTTGATCAATTAGATAAGCGATAAGTCTAACAAGTCATATGGATCATAAATGTACATGATTTGATCATCGCGTGTTCGTAACTCGCGACGTTGGGGGATACTCTTTGGAAGCAACCACAAAAGACTTGCGGTTGCATACGCGGGGGCTGCTTGAGGCCACGGACCGAGGTGAAGAGGTCGTCATCACCTGGCGTGGCAGGCGTCGGGCGAGACTGGTCCGTCGGAAGGACGAGCAGGCCGAGCGGGTTTGCCAGCGAGGGGGTCGGCGCTGATCGCGTCGGGGGCGGCACTCCGACGGAAAACCGACACTTGTTGTGAAACAGGTGCACACTATGGTGGAGGAGATGCAGCAGTGGGCGCCGTTTGAAGACCAGAAAAGTGGCAAGGGCACCGAAAGTGGATTCGAGGCAATGACCATGACGAGCGGGCACAGACTTGTGGACGTGGCGATCATTGGGGCCGGTCCGGCGGGGCTGTTCGCGGCACTGCGTCTCGCGGGCCGCCACAGTGTTCTGCTGCTCGACCGGAAGGCCCGGCCCGGCGGTGCAGGCGGGGCCACCGACGGCAAGCTCAACCTCTCGCCACATATCGGCCTGGATCTCGGGGAGCTGCGGCTGTCCGAGGACCAGGCGATGGCGTATATCGAGCTGGTGGATCGATGGTTTCTCGATCACGGGGCGGACCCCACGCTTCACGGGGAAGACGAGGCGCGCGTGCGCTGGTGGCTGGAACGGGTCTCCTGGGTACGGCGCCGCACCCCCAAGGGCGACTGGGATATTACCCTGGTGCCGATCAAGCAGCGTCACATGGGGACGGACTTCGCCCACCGGGTAACCGCCGCGATGGCGGAGACGATCCGGCAGCGGGGCGGCCAGTTTCTGCTCGAGACCGAGGTGACGGGTCTTCAGGTCCCTGACGGGGGCGGCTTTCTTGTCGAGACCTCCAGAGGGCCTGTGCAAGCGGCGTTCGTCCTCGCCTGCCCCGGACGCGAGGGCGCCCATTGGTTCCGGGAGAAGGCGAAGGGACTGCGCGTTCACACGGAGTACGGGGCCATCGACATCGGCTGTCGCGTGGAGGTCGCCTCCGCCGTGTACGACGAGCTGACGTCGGTTCTCTATGACCCCAAGCTCGTGTTCGTGACGCCGACCTACCAGGACCGCACCCGCACCTTCTGCACCAACCCGGGCGGGCGCGTGCGGGTGGAGGAGCACAGGGGATTTCGTCTGGTCAACGGGGATGCCTTGAAGGCGGAGAAGACGTCCAACACCAACTTCGCCATCCTCAATACGGTGTCCATGACAGAGCCGCTGCAGGACACCACCGAGATGGGGCGGCAGGTGGCGAGGTTCGCCAACTTCTGGGGGGGCGGCGACAGCCTCGTGGTGCAGCGGCTAGGGGATCTGCTCGCCGGCCGGCGCTCGAAGCTCCAGACCTTCTACGCTGCCGCTTCCGGCTTCGACAAGCTGGTGCCGACGCTGCCACCCGGGCCGGGCGTGACGCCGGGCGACATTTCCTTTGCCTACCCGGGACGAATCGTCCGCAACCTCCAGGAGAGCCTCGAGCTGTTGACGCGGGTCATCCCGGGCGTCGCCCACCCCTCGACGACCATCTACGTCCCGGAGGTCAAGTTCTACGATGTGCGCTACCCCACCAGCGACGATCTGGAGACCAACCTCGCGGGCCTGTTCGTAGCGGGTGACGGCGCTGGCAAGTCGCGCGGGATTGTCGGTGCGGCAGTTAACGGTTTGATGGCTGCGGAGGGGATCCTGCGAAAGGCCCAAGCGGCCTGACCGGAGGCTCGAGGCGGCGCTCAACCCCCTTACTGCTCTCGAGCGTACAACAGGTGGACCGTACAACAAGCGACAAGTGTACACCCATCGTTTGAAGGGTGGGGAGGACGCTACGATCGGGGATATTTGGGGTCACCAGAGTAAAAGCTCCATTTCGGTGCGTTTCGTGGTGGTCTGATCGTGGTTTACGTTCACGGAAGAGAAGATGGCCCGCCTGCGCAGGATGGGTCTACCGGGAGTGCCGCAACATGCTATCCAGCGGGGTAACAACCGCGTGGTGTGCTTTGGAGCCGAAGAGGACTTTGCGGCGTATGCGTATTGGCTCGACGAGTATTCGCGCGAGTACGGGGTGGCCATTCATGCCTGGCTGTTCATGATCCACCATGTCCACCTGCTGCTCACGCCTGCGGAGGATGACAGTGTCTCAAGGATGATGCAGTCGCTTCGTCGGAGCTACGATGTCGATATAAAGGCGCTTTCGCCGGAGCGCTTTGCGTTGTACATAGCGGAATCCGCCTTGCTAAGAAGGGTGTCCATATCCTCGCCGTCTTGAGGGTAAACGCTGATTCCCATGCTGCAGCTTATGGAGATCGTTTTGCCGGCAATCTGCATCGGCTGAGAAATACTGCACACCAGATTTCTTGCAAGCTTGTCAATGATCTCCGGGTGTTTGATGTCGGTCAACAGCACTGCGAATTCGTCACCGCCCATCCGGCACACGGAATCGCCTTTGCGAATCTGGCTAACCAGCCTCGCTCCGACCATCTTCAACACCTCGTCACCACATTCGTGCCCGTACAAGTCGTTGACCGGCTTAAAGCGATCCAAGTCCATAAAAAGAATGCCGAGCCTGGATTTCTTCCTGGCCGCGTTTTGCATCGAGAGCGCGCAGCGCGCATTGAACAACAAGCGATTCGGTAAATCCGTCAATGGGTCGTGATGGGCCAAGTACTGGAGACGTTCTTCACTTTTCTTAAATCCGGAGATGTCCGAGAAGACTGCGACATAGTGAGTGACCTGGCCATCAGAATCCTGCACTGCTGAAATGGCTTCCCACATCGGGAAGATCTCGCCATTCTTTCTACGGTTCCAGATCTCGTTCTTCCAAGATCCCTCTTCATTCAGTGCTTGCCACAAGCCGTTATAGAAGGCGGTCTTATGCCTTCCGGATTTCAGCAGACGGGGATTCTTCCCGTGCGCCTCACAATGTGTGTAGCCGGTGATTTCTGTGAATGCCCTATTGACCGACACGATGTTGGCGTTTGCGTCGGTGATCATCAATCCGTCCGCGACATTCTCGAATACGGTTGCAGCCAGGCGTTGAGATTCCTTGTGCTCAAGGCGTTCCGTAATATCCGTGAACGAAACGACTGCCCCTGTACAATGTCCCGTACGGATGATGGGAAATGAGCTGTACTCACCTGGAAACGACGTACCGTCCTTCCGCCAAAGGACTTCGTGATCGATGTGGACCTCCCTCTCCTCCTTGAAGGCGGGCAAGATCTGGGGCTCCTCGAGCGGGTAGACCGCCCCATCCTTGGTGGAGTGGTGGATAAGTTCATGCATTCTTCGGCCCACCAATTCGTCCGCCGAGTCATACCCTAGCAATGTTACGCAGGCCGGATTGGCAAAGGTGCAGAACCCCTTTGTGTCGACGCCGTAAATAGCCTCGCCGTTGGATTCCAGAAGCAGGCGCATACTCTCTTCACTCTCTTCCAAGCGGCGGATAAGCGGCTGGGTAACAAAATGAAAACCGATTGCGCCGATTACGATGAATAGGGTGCCGGCGAGCGCGCTGACGACCGCGGCGCGTACGAAGGGTGCTCGAATCTCCGCCATGTCAACCTTTGCGACGACTCCGTAGCTCAGCACCGCGACGGGTTCGTAGGCCGCCAGAACAAGGGCCCCGCGGTAATCTCGCGCGATCACGGTGCCCGATTTGCCGGACAGTGCGAGCTGCATCGGCTCGGCATAGGAGCTCCCCATACGGATCTCCTTGGGCGGGACCGGATCGGACGCGCGGGGTGTGTTTCGGTGGCGGAGCAGAAAGCGAACAATATGATTATCCAGCTTGGCGAGGGTGAATTCGCCGGTTATGCCTGCGCCCTGGTATTGGGCGTGCGCCTCGCGGATCTGGGTCAATGTGGCTTGTTCGGCGCTACCGGCGACATCGGTCTGACTGTACACGCTGTCGAAACGCGCCACCGCCTCCATCAAGCGGGCCTGGCTTTGCACGCTCTCGGTCAAGCGAGCGCGTTGTTCCTCGATTGCGGCAGTGTAAAGCTCATAGATGGTGACGGCGATCACCCCCAATGTCACCAACGCGAGTATGGCGGTCAGCAGGTGGGTGCTCTGTTTCAAGGTGATGCGCACGTGCGTTACGCCAGCTGCTGATGCTATCGATGCGTACCCGAATCCGGCAATGACGACAGTGGTCGGTTTTGTCCCTGAATGATCAGGCTCATCGTTTCGGCGGCTTGGGCTGTCGGCTAGCCTGCCGCTCGACGCCCACCGCCACTTAGCGGATGTTCGCCGCCTTAACGCCTTAGTGCAATGGGCCTGTACCATCTGGTTGTAGATCCGAGCTGACCAAACTTCAAGACCCTTCGACTGGGAGGGAAATTTGCCAGCCGAGGAAGGCACCGACCAAGTCTCTGATAAGCGCGGCAAGGCGCTTGGCAACGGAATTGCGCAGCTCGACAGCGCGTGACGCCTTTGTCGCATGCCGAGGCCCCTCACACCGAAACGATGGATAGGCGCGAGGACATCGATCTCGCCGAGGGTAATCGACGAGTGTTTCGTAAGGCCTTCGCTCAGGTCCTGAATGCGATCGGTCTTCGAGGAGATGTGGCGCGCGCGGCACCCGCGCCTGCCGACGGCTGTTTCCCAGTTGAGCGCCCTCAGCTCTCTCCCTGAACACCCTAAACCGCACCCGATAGAGCATCGGGGGAAAGCCCTTGGCCGGTTTCCGGTCCAACCCCGTCATTCCTGCCGACTGGCCCGCTTTGGGCTCCATTTCTCTGCCTTGGGCACGCCGCGAGCCCGGTTACTGTACCAGCCGTAGCTGCAATGTCGAAGGCGGGTGTCGGACTGTTGATATTCAGAATGGGTCAGAATCTCCGGAATGAACACGCTTCGGCGAGCCCAGCCACGGCACCCTCGTGCCTCTTTCTCGACCTGTCGGCTGAGCGGCTAGCGGTCGGGTTGGCGGACCGGCACTTGTTCGTTGCGCTGCACGAGATGCTCTGCGCGTCCTCGATGGTGGAGGGTCACGCGGTAGAATTGCCGTCTATTCTGTAGGGAGTACCGCGAGGTCCGGTGGACCTTTGCTCCGCCGAAAGGGCGCACAGGGACGATACGCCCTGGGGCGAGACGCGCAGCAGGATTGGGCAGCCTTTCGCCGCAACGCCTCTATCGGATGCGCGACGCGTGCATCGCGACCGAAAATCCATGTGCGACGGGTAGATAGCGTGAGCGCGACGTCCTCATCCAGCCATTCAAACAGGGAGAAGAGAGGCCCAGGGTCCGTTGGTTTGTACCAACCGGGCCTTCCCTGGTCCATCCTCGGTCGAATCGTGACCGGGCTCATGGTCCTTGCCGCGTTGAGCGGGACCTTGTGGGTTTCGGGTGTGCTCTTGAGAATGGGCGCGGTCGGCGTTCTCCCTGTTTCCGAGCCGGAGGCTCCTACGGCGTCTTCGGAGGCGATGAGGGATTACGGGTCTGCGGAGCACAACGGCAAGGTCGCTGGGGCGGGGTTTGCCGGGCAGGGTGCGGGTGATGACGTCAGGGATCTGCAAGAGGCCTTACGGGAGAACAAAGAAGAGAGGTTTGCGTCGTCCAGGTTCCTGAGTGCTGATGGGAGGTCCGGCACGGAGGCGACCGAAAAGGCCAACGCATACGGTGGCGCACCACTCTCGGATGATGATGGGACGGCAGGCGCGTATCTCCGTGATCCTCTCCCCAGCCGGGCCATCCCCCGAGGACAGAGGGAGAAGCGAGAGCAGGTTGCGCGCGACTCTCACGCGAACGCACCCGTGGCGCGTAGCCGCCTTCTGGCCGTGCCTTCTGCCGTGGACCCACTGATGGCCGCCGACTCCCCCCGGGAACCGCTTGACGCCATCGGGGATGTCCTGGGCGGCGTTTCTACCACCGCCGAGGGGCTCGACCCGGATGAGCGCTTTGCGGACCTCAAGTCGAAGGAGGCGGAAATCACGCTGGGCGGTGAGCTCGATTGGCACACCGAGCAAGAAGCCCCTGCAAGAGGAGAGCGTCAGGGAGCCTTTTTCCGATGGGTCCAAGAAGACGGTTTTCTGGCCAAAGGCGACCGGAGCGTTCCGGCACGCGCCGAAGAGCAGGTGCGAAACGAAGAGGTGGAGCCCGGCTCTGTGCTCGACGAAAACGCGACCGAGGCCCGCGGGCCCGAGGGACTTCTGGTCGCCACCGGTCAGAAGAAGACCCGGAGCGAGGCGCCAAAGCCCGCTCCGGTACCTGCGAGTCCGCCCCGGGGACTCGACGAAAAGGACGCGTCCCGTGAGCCCTTCTCCACTTTTTCGCTGCACGTCAGCGATGTGTCCTTCAAATTGGCCCAGGCGGCACTTGCCAAGGGGCAGTGGCCGGATCCCGGCCGCATCCGCATCGAGGAGCTCGTCAACGCCTTCGACTACGGCGATCCGACGCCGACCCGCGAGGCCAGGGTGAGCTGCCGTCTGGAGCAGTCCGCCCATCCCTTCCTGCAGCAGCGCAATCTCCTGCGGATCTCCATGCGCACCGCAGCGACGGGTCGTGCCGGCGGTACCCCACTGCGGCTGACCTTGCTCCTCGACAGCTCTGGGTCCATGGAAAGACTCGACCGCCGCGAGACCGTGCGCCGCGCCTTTGTCCTGTTGGCGGCGCAGCTCGAGCCGATCGACGAGGTGACCCTGATTGCTTTCGCCCGCCGGCCACGCCTGGTGGCCGACCGGGTCGGCGGGGGACAGGGCGAGCGGCTCGTGCGCATCGTCTCCGAGCTTCCGAGCGAAGGCGGAACCAATCTCGAGGCGGCCCTGGCACTGGCCTTCGAGAAGGCGCAGGAGCAGCGGACCGACAAGGCGCAGAATCGCATCGTCCTCATCACCGACGGTGCCGCCAACCTCGGAGATGCCGATCCGGAGAGCCTGGCCCGCATCATCGAGTCCATGCGCCAGGCCGGGATCGCCTTCGATGCAGCGGGTATAGGTGCCGACGGACTGAACGACGAGATCCTGGAGGCACTCACGCGCAAGGGAGACGGGCGCTATTACCTGCTCGATCGGCCCGAAGACGCCGATGCCGGGTTCGCCCACCAGATCGCCGGCGCCCTGCGCCCGGCGGCCCGGAACGTCAAGGTGCAGGTCGAGCTCAACCCGGACCGGGTCGGTCGCTACAAGCTCTTGGGCTTCGAGAAGCACCGGCTGAAGAAGGAGGATTTTCGCGACGACAGCGTGGATGCCGCCGAGATGGCGGCCGAAGAGGCCGGGGTTGCCCTCTATCAGCTCGAGGCGCGAAGGGATGGACAGGGCGACGTCGGCTCCGTGTCGGTACGATTTCAGGATATGGCCTCCGGGCGCATGGTGGAGCGGCGCTGGCCGATTCCCTACGAGCCCAGGGCCCCACGCCTGGCAGAGGCCGCCCCGTCGTTGCGTCTCGCCGCGGTGGCGGCCCTTTTCGCCGCCCGGCTCAAGGGGGAAGCGCTTGGTCAGAGCGTCGAGCTGCCGAAGCTGGCCGGGCTCATCTCCGGCCTGCCCCCGCGTTTTCGGGACACGGCACGCGTCGACCGGCTCGCGTTCATGATCGAGCAGGCGCGGCAGATGGATACCGGGGAGGGACGATGAGGCCCGAGGCCTTCGAGATCCAGGTCGCGACGGCGATGCTCGGTACGCACCCTGGCGACACGCGGCAACCGGGCTCTCGGTCGGATTTGGTACCCAACACACCGCGTCAAGCAGTCGGATCAGATTCGGCGCAACCCCCGCTTCGGCAGATGGTGCCACCATCTCGATACGGTCTTTTCGGACAAGGTTCTCTGAAAACCCACGACCCTTCCATAGAGGGACCGTTATGAAACACTGGCTTCTTCGCATCTCGGCGCTGGCGCTCCTGCTGCTCGGCTTTGCGGTCCTTGCCGGGGAGCCAAAGCAGGAATCAAGTCCCGGCTTGGCCGATGAGGCCCCGATCGAGGCCCTCATCGACCAAGACGGTGAGCGCATCACGATCAGACTCCTGGGCGCGCGGCCAAAGCCGCCGGTCTTCTACAAGGTCGACATCGCCGATAAGGTCAGCGTCGGGCCGGAGCGCGTCGAGCATGCGGCCACGCTCGATGTAGGCATACTTCAAGGCGAGGAGGTCACCATCAGCCTGCGCATGCGCGGTGCCGCCGAAGTCACCGCGGTGCGTGGCAGCTCGCTCGAATCCTGGTCGGTGCGCCGGGAAGGTTCGGAGCGTTTTCTCGACATCCGGGTGCGGGAGAGTGAGCAAAAGACCCACAGGTTCGAGGTCGCGATGCGCTCGGCAGAGTACGAGCTCCCGGCCGCGCTCGATATCACCCACTTTGCCCCCGGCCCGGACACTGCCGGGTTCAGCCAGTCTCTTCTGTTGCAGTACGAGCCGGGCATCAGGGGGTCGGTCGCGGCGGTCCAAGGGTTCCTCCCCGTCGACGGCGAGGAGCTACCCGACCGCTTTCAAACCGGGAGCGGCGGTCGACTCCATGTCGAGCTGGCCCGTAGCGGTACCCTGGCCGGCCCGGTCGAGCTCAGCGAGACCCGTCTCGAAGGGCGGGTTCACCCGGACGGTCGCTCCGTTCGCTTCACTCTTCGGGGCAGTGCCCAGGTCACCGAGGCCGAGGCGGAGCTGGCCCTGTTGCGGGGAAACGCCGCCTTCAGCGCCGTTCCCGCGGGGAAGGGCGACTATCGCCTGCGGCTCGATCTCGACCCGGACGGTGAGCCGGTCTACCGACTGATCTTTCCCCTCGCCGGAGCCTATGGCATCGAGCTCGAATTTGTCGCCGCCGTGGCCGAGGACAAGGACTGGAGATCCATGGGCTTCGAGCTCTCCGCCGGGGCCGTGGCCCCGATCATTCTCAGGGGGATCGATGCCGATTCGGAATTCCGCACGGGGACCGGCGTGGTCCCCCGGCGCCGCGGCGAGGTGTGGCAGGGATTCATCCCGGCCAGCGGTCGGTGCGAGCTCGCCTGGAAGGACTCGCGTAAGGTTGACGAAGGTACCCTCTTCTTCAGCACCCTGGCCCATATCGAAACGGCGCTGGGGGCCGGGCTGTTGCGCCAGGACCACTACTTCGATTACCGCGTGCTCCAGGGAGAGCTGGCGGAGCTCACCCTCGCGATCGACGGGGCAGGTGAGGTCTTGGATGTGCAGGGGAGCAACGTCGTGGCCTGGCAGGTCAGCGACGGGGAGTCCAAGGGCACCACTCGAAGCCTGGAGGTGAAGCTCAGCCAGCCGATCACCGAGGCTAGCCGGCTGCACGTTCGGACCCAAACCCCCCTCGATGCCTTTCCGGTGCGGGTGCAGGCCATGCGTCTCACCCCACAGGGCGCGGTCCGCCATTCCGGATTCATCCGCCTGTCCAATCAAGGCAGCGTGCGCATCGAGCCGGTCGGGCTCACCGGTCTCACGCAGCTGGCACAGGACCAGCTCCCGGGCAAGGCCCTCGAGGCGCGTCAAGTCTTCGTGTACCGCTTCCCCGCCGCCGATTACGCCCTGGAGCTTGCGGCCGATCGTATCCAACCGGAAGTCAACGTATCGCAACTGGTGGTCTACCGGCTGGCGGAATCCGATCGGGTCATCAGCGCCGACATCGAGCTGGACATTCGCGAGGCACCGATTCGCGAAACCGACCTCCTCGTCCCGGCCCACTACTCGGTCGTCACCGTGCAGGGCACCGCCGTCGCCGATTATGTTGTCGGATCCGAGATTCTATCGGAAACGCCGCGGGCGAAAGGGCCCGGAGAGGGAATCCAGAGGGAAGCTGGCGACGGTCCTCAGGGGGAATCTTTGGACGAGCCTCATGATAGCGATCGGGAGAGGACCCCGAACGAGACCCGCACGGCGACCGGGAACGAGACGGAAATGCGCAACCTCAAGGTCCTCTTCAATCGCGACCTGAGCGGACGCCAGCTGATCAGCGTACAGCTCGAGAAGAACGAGCCCGCGGTTGCCGGGGACTGGATCCTGCCGCGCCTCGCATTTCCCGGCGCCAAGTCGGTACGCGGCGATATCGGCATTGCGGCCGCCCCGGGACTGCGCATTGCGGTCCGCGCGACCGATCTCCTCGCCGAGAAGCCCCTCTCCTATTTTCCCAAGCAAACGAAGAACCTGCAGCAGGCCTTTCGCATTCGCGACCCGGCCTGGTCGGCCACCCTGCAGATCGAGCTGCTTTCCAAGAGCATCCAGGCCGACGTGCTTCACCTTTATTCCCTGAGCGAAGGGACGGCCTATGGCAGCGTGCTCCTGAACTACCTCATCACGGGGGCACCCGTCTCGGACCTGCAGCTCTCGGTCCCCGCAAGTCTCGAGAACCTCATGGTCGAGGGTCAAGACGTTCGGACCTGGCGGCGCGAGGCGGCAGTGCTCTCGGTCTCCCTCCACCAGCCGGTAATCGGCTCCTATACCCTGCTCCTGACATTCGAAGAGCAGCTGATCGGCACCGGCAACGCCCTGCAGGCGGGGCGGGTGACCCCCCTCGAGGTACAGGGAGAGAGCGGATACCTGCAGGTCGTCAGCCCCATGCCGGTCAAGGTCGAGCCCGCGCAGGTCTCGGATGGACTCCTCCCGCTCGATGCCCTGGAGCTGCCCGCGGAGTTTCGTCTCCTGAGTTCCGCACCCTCCCTCGGCCTGTGGCAATACACAGAGCGCCCCTTCCAACTCGACCTCGACGTCGATTGGTTCGAGCCTGGCTCCACCCTTGCCCAGGTCGTCGAGTTTGCACAGGCGAGCAGTCGGGTTTCGGCCGACGGCGAGCTGGTTACCGACCTGGTCTACGACGTCAAGTCCCGCGGCAACGGCATCCTGCGCCTGGGTCTACCCACCGGCGTACGCCTGTGGTCCGTCGGCGTGGGCGGTCAGTCCGTCACCGCGCGCCAAGCCGGGGAGCACACGCTCATCCCGCTGCCCGGCGGCACTGATCCCAACCAGGGCGTCGAGGTCCATCTTCGCCTCGGCAAGCCGGCCGCGGACGGAGGGGATACGGTCCTTGCCCTTCCGGTGGTATCCGCCCCTGTCCTTAAGACGCAATGGAGTATCCACGGCGACGGCAGGCACCGGCTGGTGCCCACGGGGGGCACGGTGCAACCGCCGCATCGGGTTCTGTCACCATCGGGCTTGACCTGGCTCGCCGGCACGGGCCTTGGGAGCTTTGCCATCATCGCCTTCCTCGCCGGGGCCGGGATCTGGCTCTCCGCACGGAGGGGGCTCCTCAAATCCGTCGGATTGCTGGGTCTGCTGGGTGCCATCGCGGCAGCTATCCTGGTCGCGCAGATCGCCCTGGAGTCTGCACCGGCATCCGTTCCCATCGACATCGCCCTCGCCGTGCTGATGCCGGGACAAGAGGTGCGACTCCAAGTTGCGAGCCTTCCCCTGTGGATGGCGAATCTCTCCCTATTCGGGATCTTCATCGGCCTGCTGGGGATCGCCGGCCTGGTACGGTCGTTCATTCGCGAGTTTCACGGACTCTACCGGATTGCAGGTACGCTGCTTCTCGTTCTCGGCCTTCTCCTTCAGCACGGCAGTGCGCCCTGGTTCTTCCTCTCGCTGGCCTTCGCCCTGGTCGTCCTGGTGTTTGTGCCGCGGGTACGGGAATGGATCGATGAAATCCGGGCCAGGATTCGCAACCGCCGCGAGACACGGAGGAAACGCCACAAGGCGAGAGAGGCCGAGCCGTCGGAAACGGGTTCCGCCACCCTGTCCATCGCCCTTCTTGTCGGCACCCTCGCTCTCTTCGCGGCACTGCCGGACGCCGACGCCAAGGGCGCCATACCCGAAGGATTCGCCGCCGCCGATATCATCGAGCAGAAGTGGAAGATCTCCGAAGAAAAGAAGCGCCTGCGTGCCACCGGCACCCTTCGAATCTCCGGCGAGCCGGGAGAAGGCTTCCTGCTCCTCAAGGCGCCCGCCGTCCTCACCAGCTTCACGGGTAAGGGGCTGCGGCTCGCCAAACAGGAGGTTGCGGGGATCGGGCTCGCCTACATCGTCGCCATTGCCGATCGCCGAGGTGTGATGGAGAGCCTGAGCCAGGCCATAGCGCCGGATATCAGGCCGAGCTACGAGGCCGCCTTCGAGTACCTGCTCGAGGTCACGGACGTCGCCGTGGGATTCCCTCTGCCCACCGGTCCCGCCGCGGTCCAGAGAATCACTGTCGGCTATGACCGCAAGGGCTGGGAGCTGGTCAGTCCCGGGGCGGTTCGAATCGAGCCGCTTCCGGCGGCTGCCGACGGGAATGAGAGCAAGGCCAGGCTCCTCCTCGGCCCCCAAGGTGCGCACATCTCCCTGAAGCCCGAAACGCGCGATGTGACGACCGAGGAGTCCCGGTTCTTCGTCGAGACCTCCAACCTCTATCTGCCCGGACCAGGCGTCGTCGATGGTCGGCACCGTCTCCATGTCCGACCCTCCCGGGGGCAGGTCAAGAGGCTCTCGCTGCGGATTCCGGAGGGGCTCACAGTCAGTGAGGTGCGAGGTCCCGTGGGCTCCTGGCAGTTCGACGCCGACACCCGGGTGCTGCGCATTGCCGTGGAGCCTGCCAAGTCGCAGACCTTCGATCTGTTCGTCGATACCCAGGGTGGCCTGGATCCGCTGCCGGCCGAGCTGGTCCTCTCCCCACTGCGCATCCAAGGGGCCGCCGGCGAGGTCGGGCTCCTGGCCCTCGCATTCGGTCCCGACGCCCAACCGGAGAAGGCCACATCCGACACCCTGTCCGCGGTCAACCTGGGAGACTTCGACGCCACCCTCCTATCCGGCGAGCAGGCCACCCTCCATCGCGTCTACCGCTACGGTACCGAGGGCGGGTCGCTGCACCTGCGCGTGGCACCGGTCGCCCCCGAGGTCCGGGTCACTGCCAAGCAGGTGCTCTCCCTGGGCGACGAGCGCGTGGTGCTCGGCATCGATCTCCTTGCGGAGATCACACGCGCCGGGCTCTTTCAGCTCAGCTTCCCATTGCCGGAAGGGCTCGAGGTCGAATCTCTCACCGGCGATGCCCTGCATCACTGGGCCGAGCTCACCGAGGGCGAGCAGCGCCGGATCGTCCTGCACCTCAACGGGAAGACCCTCGGCTCCCAGGGCTTCGCCCTGACCCTGACCGGCCCCGCCCCCGCCGATGAGGGCGGCAGCTGGGAGCTTCCCCGCTTCGAGTTCTCCGAGGCCACGCGCCAGACCGGCGAGCTCGTGGTACGGCCCACCACGGGTATCCGCCTTTCCACCGTCTCTCGGCAGAACGTCTCTGAGATGGATCCCCGAGCCCTCGGTGGCGAGGCCAAGGGGGCCCTGGCCTTTCGACTTCTGCAGCGCGATTGGAGCCTGGTCCTGGGCGTCGAGAGGCTCGAGCCCTGGATCACCGGTCAAGTGCTCCACGAGGTGACGCTGCGCGAAGGACAGACGCGCACCGCGCTCATGGCGAGCTTCAGCGTCGACAACGCCTCCATTCGCAAGCTGCGGGTTCACCTCCCCCTGTCCGGGGAGGACGAGATCAAGACCCTGCGTGCGAGCGGTGCTGCCGTCAGCGATCTGGTCCGCATCGATCCGGATGCGAGCACCTGGGAGCTTCGGCTCAAACGGCACGTCGTCGGAGACCTGATGGTACGTATCGAGTACGAACGCCGCGGGGATCGCGTGCAGCAGACCGAGACCCTTGCCCGGGCCGTCTTTCCCGCGGTGCGCCAGATTGCCTATTATGTCGCGGTGCGCGCCGGCGGGCGCCTCGACCTGGAGCCCGGTGTCCTCCCCCGCGGCTGGCAACGCGCCGATTGGCAAGCGGTACCCCAATCCCTGCGCGATGCGGGAAACCGAGCCGCACCTACCCTGACGCTGCGCTCGGTGGCACCGCAGCCGTCCCTGGCGATCGGTGTGCGGCGCCACCTGGCGGCCGAAGCCCTCAAGCTGCGTGTCACCCAGGGCACCCTGACCTCGGTCCTCTCGTCGCTCGGGGCTCAGCTGACCGCGGTCGATCTCACCATGGATGTGGTTCAGCGTAGCAGCCTTACCCTCGGCCTTCCCCCCGGAGCAGAGCTATTCAGCATCTTCGTCAACGACGAGAGTGTCCACTTCGTGCGGCGCGACCAGGCCTGGCAGTTCTATGTCCTCCCCGGGGCGGACGACGGTACCGCCCGTCTGCAGCTGGTCTATTCGGTCCCCGGCGATGCCTTGGGCCGGATCACCCTGACGAGTCCGAGCTTCAGCGTACCCCTCGAGGACATACAGTGGCAGGTCATCGCACCCCGGGGGGTGATGCTGGTGGACGCGGACGGGGACCTCGAGCCCGCGGGGGGGCACACGCTGGCAACCTACGACCGGCGCAGCTATCTGGGCAAGGCGCAGCAGCAGCGCCGGGAACGGGCCCGTCAGGCCGCCCAGCTGCTCGACCGGGCCAACAAGGACCTGCAGGCCGGCGAGCAGACCAAGGCGAGGTCGGCGCTGAAAAGTGTCGCCAACCAGTACGCCCTCGATGCCGCCTCCAACGAAGACGCCAGGGTCCAGCTCGAGAGCCTCCAGACCCAGCAGGCCGTGGTCGGCCTCAACACCCGCCGCCAGCGCCTCTATCTCGACAACAGCTACGCCGGCGCAGGCGGCACCGAGCAGGCCGATCAACTGGTCCAGGGCGCGAGCTCCAATCGGGTCCTTCAGGAGGGAGACCTCAACTTCCGCCCCCAGGAGATGAGTTCGCTCCTGCAGGGAAACACGCGCGAAGACAATGCCGTGCTGCAGCGCATCGCCAGTCGCCTGGTACAACAGCAGCGAGCCGCGGAGCCCGCTCCCCAGACCATCACCATCATCCGCCCCGAAGAAGGTACCCGCTACAGCTTCGCCCGGACCGTACAGGTCGCTCAAAACGCACCGCTCGAACTCGAGCTGACGTTTGCGTCCGTATACCGCCTCGAGCTATGGCGCATCCTGGTCGTGCTGGCCTTTCTCGGAGGTCTCGCGATGTTGCTGGCCGCTCCCGAGCGGCATAAGGACTCATGAGTCCGAGGTATGGCTCGGGGAAGGCGACTCCCGCGAAATACGCGAACGAAGATCAATAACCCGAAAAGCGCAGTTGGCTGTTAGCAATTAGCCGTTAGCTATTGATTAAATTGCTAAAATGGCGACCCAGGCCGCTCACCCCGCGGGTGAGACCTGCGGTAGGCTCCGAGCGAGCTAACTTGCGAATTTGGCTAAGCTAATCGCCGACAGCTAATGGCCAACTGCTTTTTCTAGGATGACGAATGGGGTGTCCGGATTGCGACAGGGGCGAGAATTAGCTCGCTGAGATGCCGCGGGTTCTCGGGGGAGCAGCGGGCAGTGCGAGTGCGGCGCCTTGCCCCGGGGGTCGTCTCTGGGCTGAGTCTTGGGTTGGCGCGAACCTTGCCTTAGGCTCGGCAAGACACCGCGATCCAAGCGGCCTCCCGGACGGTTGTCTTCAATGCCCCGTTTCGCACGGGGGCGTCCGTTCACGGTCCTCACGC